>Ga0154409_105_pt1 | contig 210481 bp, 217 predicted proteins | sample RifGroB2_FD_115913 | JGI IMG/M metagenome (GOLD analysis project Ga0154409, IMG submission 115913) | Deltaproteobacteria bacterium GWB2_55_19
ATCCTGAGACAAGGAGCATTGACATGACCGAGAGCGAATCACTCGCCCTTTTAAGGGAGGTCCTTTCCTACATGAGGGGCTCCTGCGAGGCCTTCGATTTAAACATGAGCGGAGAGGCGCGCAGGCTCGCGTATTGTCTCCGCGTAATAGCCGAGGGGCAGGACTCGCTTCTGGACAGGCTCGGGCTCAAAAAGCTCAACTTCCATGACGGCTCGCCGGACTACGCGAAGAAGCTCGACCTCCCCTTCAGCGGGCTCGCGATAATCTCCATCGGCGGCAAGACACAGAGGTATTTCCCGAGGCTTGATAACAACCTGCGCATCCAGTTCTCGTCATTCGAGAAGTGGTGGACGAAGCCTGTCCTTGTCGAGGTGGAAAAAGGCATCGACATGAACCGCGAGGCGATACTGCAGAGCGTCTCGAATACGAAGGTCGGCGTCGTCGATTCCAAGCTGACCGGCGCGTTCGAAGCTATCGTAAACAAGGCCGGCCTCCCGGAGACCGGCGCCAAAGCGGCCTCTCCCGAGATGATGGAGGTCCTGTACGCGAGCGTCCGGCAGATAGCCTTCGAGGTCTTCGACACCCTCTACGGACAGTACGGCGAGCACCTCCAGATACATTAATATAAAAGGCCTGAAGCCCTGTGGGAGACGCGGCGAAGGAAAACTTGAAAGAGCTCTTGCGCGGCCTCGTCCGTTTCATGGAGGACTCTGCCTCTTCCTACGACAACGGGTTCACGGGCGAGGCGCAGAGGCTCGCCGTCTGCATCAGGGCGATAGCCGAAGACACCGGCTTTTCCCGCTCACTCCTGGAGAGGCTAAAACTTAAATCCATCCTCTTCTGCGACAACTCACCAGACTACGACCAGTCCATAGGGCTCCCGTTCAGCGGCCTCGCCGTCGTCACCATAGGCGGCCCGGTGAGCAGGTACACGCCTCGCCTCGGCAGGAACCCGCGGATAAAATCCGCGATGGTCCCCTTCGAGGCCTGGTGGAGGAAGACGGAGATAGTGGATGAGGAGAAGGGGCTTGACCTCACGCGCGAGGGGATCGTCATCGCGGTATCCAACACGCAGGCGAACGATGTAGACCCGTCGCTTAACGACAGCTTCAACAAGCTCCTCCTCAAGGCCGCCATCGGCTGGATCGACGAGCACGAGGCCGCGCGCGCCGACATGATGGTGATAGAATTCGCCTCGGTGCGCCAGATAGCCTATGAGCTGTTAAAATCCCTCCGGGAACAGGCGCCCGAGTACTTCGCCTGACCCCCCTGCCCCCTCAACACCAGCTGACTGAAATTGACAAATATGAAAGGCTCGCGTATCTTTTTGAAGTAACTTCCCCTACCTCGATGGGAGGGGATTGAGGGGAGGGTGAAATCTTTTCTTCCATGACCATCAACGAGGCCCTCACCTGGGCCGTAAAAAAGCTCGAAGAATTCAAAATACCCGACGCGAAGGCAGAGGCGGAGTTCCTGCTCACCCACCTCCTGAAACGCAAGAGGCACGAGCTCTATCTAAACTCCAGCCTCCCCCTGACTGAGGCCGAGGAAGAGGCGTTTCTCTCATTTATAGAACGACGCTCAAACCGGGAGCCTGCGCAGTACATAACAGGAGAGACCGAGTTCAGGGGCCACGCCTTCAAGGTCACGCGGGACACGCTCATACCGAGGCCTGAGACAGAACTGCTTATTGATGAAGCGATAGAGGCGGCGGGGTCTTTTAAGTCAAAAGCGCTTACAATAATAGACCTCTGTACGGGCTCCGGGTGTATCGCCGTCTCAACTGCCGTGGAATTACCTGACTCGATCGTCTACGCTACCGACATCTCAAAGGCCGCGCTCGTTATCGCCGAAGAGAACGCGAAAAGGAACGGAGTCGAGGGCCGCATAATGTTCATCGAAGGCGACCTCTTCTGGCCGTTACGGGATACAGACTTTAAAGGCGCGCACATCATCGTCACGAACCCGCCGTATGTCTCAGAGGCCGAAAAAGAGAGCCTCGCGCCCGAAGTAAAGGACTTCGAACCCCACGCCGCACTCTTCGGAGGCGCGGACGGGCTTGCAGTCATAAAACGGATAATCACGGAGGCCCCGGACTTTCTCTTACCGGGCGGCTTTCTCATAATGGAGATCGGCTGGGACCAGGCGGAAAAGGTAAAGGGGCTCCTTGAGGCTGACGAAAGGTACGAGGGAATAAAAATCAGGAAGGACTACGGAGGGGTGGAGAGGATCGTGGTTGGGAGGAGGAAGGCGTAGATATAACATTTTGCGCCCTGCCGTTTTTTTTCGGCATGGAAATTTTAAAAAACAAAAAGCCCGCAAGAAGTTTTCCCCTCTCCCATAGTGGGAGAGGGCCGAGGTGAGGGGGCCCTCTCCGGGCAGGCAAATTTGTAACGGACGGCTGGAGAATCGATTACCCCGGAGGCTCCGTACCGACTTTAGCCCTGCGCCGAGCAGTCACCCTCCCATCAAGGGAGGGGAAGTTAGAGAGCGAGTTTTCGTTCTGTCTTTACAAACACACAGGCGCATGGCGGAGAGCGCCTCAGGGAGGAAGCGGCGAGCGCGCCGGGGTAGATTAGACGCGTAGCGCTCTAAGGGGCGCGCGAGCGGGTGGGGGAGGTGGAAAGCGCTCTGAGCCATGCGAATGAGCGCGCGGAGCGCGCAAAAAGGCTTCAGGCAAAAAAACATTCGGCAGAAAGTTCGAATAGCCAAAAGAGACGTATATGGAATTCATAGAGTCCAAATCACCCCACCACTCCTCCCCTTATAAAAAGGGGAGGAGTGAAACGGCTCCCCTCCTTGACAATGAGGGGTCAAGGGAGGTCGGTTTTAACGAACCGATTTATTGCTCATTTTTCCATTTAGTCTTGCTGATGGTCTCCACCAACAAAAAACTTAACTGGTGCGCGGAGCGCACCTCAAAAAAAAACGGCCCGCCTTTCGGCGGGCCGTTCGTAAAACAGCTTAATTATTCACCCCGTCCTTCACAATATCGAAGACCTTGCACTTCTCCCAGAGCGTCTTCCTCGATACCCCAAGTAGCTTGGCGGCGAGGCTCTTGTTCCCTTTCGTCTCTTCCAACACCTTCGCGATGTACTGGCGCTCGAACTCCTTCATGGCCTTCGATAAGTTCTCGTAGCTCTGGATGTTGTGCTGTATGACCTTGAAGCACTCGGCGGCGTTAGTTATTTCTTCGGGTAAGTCCCAGGGCTGTACCTCGTCAGATTTGCCCATGACTACTGCCCGCTCTATCGTGTTCTCAAGCTCTCTCACGTTCCCCGGGAACGGGTACTTGAGTAACAACTCCATCGCCTCAATAGAGATACCCTTAAGCTGTTTCTTGTGCTGTTCGGCGAAGAACTTCAAGAAGTGATTGGCAAGGAGCATGATGTCGCCCTGCCGCTCTCGAAGAGGCGGCAGCGTTATCGGCACGACGTTGAACCTGTAATAGAGGTCTTCCCTGAACGTCCCCTTCTGGACCTCCTTCTTCAGATCTCTCTGCGTCGCGCAGATGATGCGCACGTCCACGGACAAGGTCTCTGTCCCGCCGAGCCTGTCTATCTTTTTTTCCTGAAGGACCCGCAGGAGCTTAACCTGTATCGCCGGTGATATCTCGCCTATCTCGTCGAGGAAAAAAGTCCCTTTGTGCGCGAGCTCGAACCTCCCCTTCTTCTGCTTCACCGCCCCGGTAAAGGCGCCCTTCTCATACCCGAAGAGCTCGGCCTCAAGGAGCGTCTCAGGCAAGGCCGCGCAGCTGATTTTGACGAACGGCTCTTTCTTCCGGACGCTGTTATAGTGGACGGCGTTAGCGACAAGCTCCTTGCCGGTGCCGGATTCGCCGAGGATGAGCACGGTGGAATCCGTCTGCGAGACAATCTTGACCTTATCAAATATCTCCTGCATCCGCTCGCTCTTTCCGATGATGCCGCTGAAGTTGTATCTCCCCTCGACCTGTTCCTTAAGGAGGAGGTTTTCTTCCTCAAGGTCCTTGTACCTTATGACCCTCTTGACCATGAGGAGCAATTCATCCATCGAAAATGGCTTGGTGATGTAGTCGTACGCCCCGTACTTCATCGCCTCCACGGCGGTGTCTACCGAGCCGTGCGCGGTTATGAGAATTACCATCGTGTCGGGCGAGTACCTCTTGCAGGCCTTCAGGACCTCTATGCCGTCGAGGTCCGGGAGCCGTAAGTCGGTTATGACGACATCGAAGCTGAAGTCACGGAAGAGCGTTATGCCATCTTTGCCGAGCCCCGTCTCCCTGACCGAAAACCCTTCTACCTTAAGGGCGTCGCTGATGGATATGCGCATCAGCGGTTCGTCGTCTATTATAAGCACCTTCGGTGTCCTCAGCATGCCGCCTCCTTTGATGGTATAGGCAGATAGACCTTGAATACAGTCCCGTTGCCGACCTGGCTCTCCACGTCTATCCTGCCTTTATGGCGCTCGATTATACCCCTGCTTACTGAAAGCCCGAGGCCGGTCCCCTTGCCTACGCCCTTTGTCGTAAAGAACGGGTCGAATATCCTGGAGACGTTCTCAGGGGGTATGCCGCAACCGTTGTCCGCGATCTGGATGCAGAACCACCTGCCCTCGAACTTTGTCGAGACCTCTATGACGCCCTCGCCTGGCAGGGCCTGAACGGCGTTAAGGATGAGGTTCACGAGTATCTGCTCTATCTGGTGCTTATCCACGAGTATCGGCGGGAGCCCCTGCCCGAGGTTGCGGACGAGCCTTATGTCGCGCCCTTTTATCGAGTGGACGAAGAGCGGGACTATCCCCTCTATCATCGAGTTTATGTCGGTAAGGCCCAATTCCGGCGCGTGCTGCTGAGAAAAGTCGAGCAGTTGCCTTACGATGTTCTGCACCCTCTTTACGCCGTCCTCCATGAAGTCGAGGTACTCGACCTTACGCTCATCCGAAATCCTTGAGTTCCTGAAGTTGTAGAAGCAGTTCAAAATGCCGCCAAGGGGGTTGTTCACCTCGTGCGCTATGCCGGCGGCCAATTGACCGATCGCTGAGAGCTTTTCGCTCGCGAGTATCGAGGCCTCGAGTTCCTTTTTCTTTGTTATGTCCTCGGCCATCCATACGACGTAGTCCGCGTCCCTGCCCCTGCCCGAGAGTATCGGGAAGATGGAGGTGCGCACCATCATGTCCTTGCCGTCCTTTGAGGTTATCTTCTGCTCTATCTGGCAGGGCTCCCCGGTCTCGAAGACGTTGTTTATTATCTTGTCGAGCCCCCTCTTCATCTCCTGGTTCGGGAGATGCCCTATGAAGTTCAGGTTGTAGCAGTCCTCGCCGTTTTCGCACTTGCATACAGGGCAGGCCTGCGCGGCGTGGCGGTTCCAGACCGCGATGGATAGGTTCCGCTCAAGGACGTAGAGGCAGTACGGGAGGCTGTTTATGATGGATTCGATCAGGTTCTTCTGCTGGCGTAGCCGCACCTGGCTCTGACCTATCTTCTCCTCGTGGTCGCGGAGATTAATGACCATCTTGTCGAACGTCCGCTCGAGGTCGGCGAGCTCGTCGTTGCCTTCCTTGACCTGCGCCTTGATGTCGAGGTTGCCCGAGGACACCAGCTGAGCCTTTTTCTTAAGCGCCTTTATGGGCCTCGTAATCCTGTACGTGATGAGAGAGCCGACGCCTGCGGCCATGACAAGCCCGATGAAGGCGATACCCGTCACCGCCTTTATGTTCTTGTACTGGAGGTCGACGAACTTCACCTTGGGCACGCCGACGAAGAGAGAACCGATTATCTTCCCCTGGTAGCTTATTATCGGGTCAAAGGCGGTTATGTACTTCTGGTGCGCGATTGCAGTCTCGCCGCGGAAGCTTAAGTTGCTGTTTACGGCCTCAACGACCTCCTTCGGTATGAGGTGGCCGAGCGTGCGCAAGCCCGACTCCTGCCTGACGTTGGTCGCTATCTGGACGTCATTCATGGCGATTGTGGCTAAAGACCCGGGGATGGAGTCGGCCAGCGCGTCGGAGACGAAGTTGTCGTTATTGATGAGGTCGCCGGAGATGATGGCGCCTAAGACGGCATCGTTCTCGTCCATTACGGGAGTGACGACGAGGAGCATCATGCCGTCTTTGAGCTCGCCCTTGGGCCCTTCTTTTTCGGATTCGATCGTGATCCTCGCTATGCCGTCGAGGCCTTCGCTGACGAGGACGCTGTTCTGGACGACTTCGGTCGAGATGAACGAGGTCTTTTTGTCAAGGGCCGTATCTACGAGGCCGTTAAAAGACATCCTGACGCCCGAATACGGGGAGTTCTGCGAGGCTATGAGGCGCTCTTTTTCATCAACAACGGCCCAGAGGTCGACATACGGGCGGAACTTCTTCCAGGACTTCAACTGGTCCCTTAGGAACTCCTTGTCCTTTCTGATGATGGCGTCCTTGAAGTAGACCTCGGTCGAGGCCTGGAGCATGCCGTACTGCATCTGGTAGGCCCTGGCGTAGTACTGCATCCAGGCGGCCTTGAGGTTGTTGTTTATCGTCTCCTGGGCGTCGTCCTTTTTGCTGTTGCTTATGATGGTGGTGGTGAGGAAGGCTATCAGGACCGTGGGCAAGAGTGTAACCAGGAGGAAGGAGAGTATCAGTTTGCCGCCGATATTCATCTACTACGCCTTTTTGAGGAGGAGCGGGGAAAAAGGCCGTTTTTCCGGTACGTTCCGGCCTTTAGGTGTGCACTGGTATAGAAAATAGAGTATTACAAAAAGGTAACACTGTCAAGAAAAACGGCAAAAAAGGATGGGAGGAGGCCCGAAGGGCCTCCTCTATGGGGGATGGGGTTTAAAGGGGGAGCGTCAAAAAGCGTAGATGCGGAGTATGGAAATGGTGATGATCAAAAGTACGGCAGGGACGACAAATCCATCGAGATTGCAGATCAATTTGTCAATGAGGTCCTGTTTTCTTTCCATTTGTAAAGTCACCTCCTCGTAGCCTTAAGCCAGTTGCCCGGTGACCTCCCTTGTACAGCCAACATTGTACGGGTTGTAGATTAAAGAACGATTAGAGGGCCCGGATTTAGGGAAAGACACCATAAAAACTTTTCTTTTCAGGGCGCGACTATTGAATAGGCGTGCGCCATGACGAAAATATGGCCAATCCCAGAGAGAAACTCAATGGAGAGCCTTTTACCCATCCGTCGCCTCCCTTCAAAGTGGATTTTAAAACCTGCTGAGTGCTGTTGTATGCTAACGTGAAACCCATCAAATTCCAGCCAAGGCAAATATCAGCAAAATCAAAGAGTTAAAGTAAATACCTCAAGCCTTATTAGAAGCTTTGCCGGCTATTATACGCGTCGCCATCCGCCATCGCCGGCTTAACTATGGCGTTGACCGATCTGAGCCTCTCCCTGAACGGGCCGGACTTTGAGCGAGAGCCGATGTTAAGGTCTGTTACCGCGACCTTGTTTATTACCTTGAGGCGCGAGTTGTCCATGTACCCGAATATCTGGTGTATGACGTACGGTGTTCCCTTCCTCTCGCCGAGATATAACATTATATGCCCAGGGGTCCCGAGGAGAGTGATGCCCGGCTCCGCCTCATCAAGCGCGAGCGCCATGTCTTCTCTCGTGATCTCGTATTCCTCATGGGCCCTGACGTCCCCCGCGACCGCCTGCCTGGACGAGTTCCTCGGGAGCCTTATGGACATCGTAGCGAATATCGACCTTATGAACTCCGAGCAGTCCCTCTTCCCGTCCCGCCCTCCCCAGCCGTACTCCTCGCCAAGCATCTTGAACGCCTGCCTTATGACGTTCCTCCTCGTATACGGCAGGAACCCCTTCGATACGTCAGCGCCCTTTTTTATGTAGGCGTCTTTCCATATGAGCCCATCGGCCCCTTGCGCCGGATACCTTATCGCCCACGCACCCTTAAACCGCCTTTTGGATGGATAAAAGACGGCGCCCATCGGCACGCTCGCGACGGTCTCCTTGAATTTAAGGTCAACGAAGATATCGACGGAAGATCCAGTGACTACTATTACATCCCCATCGCCACCGAGCGCCTCCCGCTCCCCGAGCGCAACCTTCTCAAGCGGAAGCCAGCCCCGGACTATCCTCGTCTGGAAGAAACCCCAGAGCCCGTCGCTGCTCGTGTGCAAAAGGGCGGCCGGCTCGCCGGGCGCTATGCTTGAATACTGGAATGTATCGAAGGCGGCCTTCTCAGGCGACTTCAATACCGGCCTGACTTCCGGGAATGCCCTGATATCCGCCCTCTCTATCACGTAACCGAACCTGACCGGGTTCTCGTCCGCAACGCCTGAGAGGTTCATATTATGCGCAAGGCCAGCGAAAAAGCCGTCGTCCAGAGGTATCCCGTCCGCGTCATACCTCTGGGGCGTGGGAAGGTGGTCCTCATTCAACCACGCTTGGAGCTGAGACCCCGATATGAGGTCAGGCAGGACGGATACATCCGCCATCTGGCCGTCTCCTTCGAGGATAGAGCGGTTCAGCGCCTCTATTTCTCCAGCCGTCATCACGGCCTTATCGGGACGTTTAAGCTTGCCTATCCAATAGTCGGAGTTGTTAACGCCCGCACGGGCCGCGGCTGACATGGACGGCAGGAGGAGAAAAACCAAAAAAAACAATGAGATGGAAAGATTTCTTGTCTTCATATGTCACATCCGGTACGGCTACTGCCTCGATCATTTATTATGAAAAACATTGTACTGCTTACGCCTGCGAGAGACAAGGGGGCAGGGGTGCGGATACTATCCTTTTGACTTGGACGGCCCCTTTCAGGTATATTTATCCCCCGACCGATGCGTTATCGACGGCACGCGCCCTGCTTTAATATAGTCCATGTTCAAAAAAAAGGCTGTGACTAAAGTCCCGGCCTTTTTTTATTCATTAAAAAGGCTGACTACGATATGGAACGCAGACAACTTATAATCGGCTACCTGCTTTCAGCGGTCTCGGCCCTCACATTTTCCATAAAGGGTATCTTCGCAAAACTCCTCTACGGCCTCGGCGTCGACCCGGTCACGCTCCTTGCCCTCAGGTTCGCCATAGCCATACCGCTCTTCTGGCTCGCTGTGTTCTTCTTCCCCTCAGGCAAGGTAAACGCGAAAGACATACTCATACTCGTACTTAGCGGACTCCTCGGCCTGTATGCCGCGGCGCTCGCGGACTTCTACGGCCTTGTCTACATAGACGCGTCCCTGGAGAGGGTCATCCTCTACACCTATCCGGCGATAGTAGTCGTCTGGGCGAGGATATTCCTGAAAGAGAGGCTCGGGAGGACGAAGCTCGTCTCCATGGCGCTCACCTACGCGGGGCTCGTGCTGGTGATGAAGTTGTACGGAGGCGTGCCGAGGGCCGGGCTCATAGGCGGTGGGCTTGTCTTGTTTTCAGCCGTGATATATTCGCTCAGCTACATCCTGACTGAGGTCTTGAGCAGGAGGGTATCCGGCGTAAAGATCGCGGCTTATACTACGACCTCCGCGGGGTTTGCCTTCCTTGCGACATGGCGCGGAAAGACCGTGCCAGAGGGGATAGAGGCGTGGTCGCTCCTCGTACTCATCGCCACGATTTCGACGTTCGTCCCTGTCCTGACGCTCGCCCTCGGCATAAAGAGGATAGGAGCGACAAGGAGCGCAATCGTCAGCTTCCTTGGGCCGGTGTCTACGGCGGTACTCGCCTACCTCATCCTCGGAGAGACGATGGACCTCGTCCAGATAGCAGGCATGATACTCATATTCGCGGGCGTCCTCGCCATCTCGCTTGAGAAGACGCCGAAACGATTGAAGATCGAGCCGCAGACGCGGAGTTGAAGGGCTGAAGCGCAAAATATGTTGGGGGGGGATGTTTTTGCCTAAAGCCCTTTTGCGCGCTCCGCGCGCTTTCGGCGATGGCTCCGAGCGCTTTCTTCCTCTCCCACCCGCTCGCGCGCCCCTTAGAGCGCACGCGTCTAATCTCCTCGGCGCGCTCGCCTCTTCCTCCCTTAGGCGCTCTCCGCCATGCGCCCGTGTGTTTGTAGAGACAGAACAAAAACAAACTTCTTTTTTGTTTTTCAGAAATCCAGGCATGGGGTGAGCGACCCTAAGGGAGGAAGCTGAATCGCGAAGCGCGAGCGTCCGGGGAAGTAAAAAGGCCGCGCCAGCGGCCCTAAGAGGCGAAGACTCAGCCCTTCCCTTTGCGTTCGCTCTCGGCACTGGCGAGGAATTTCCCGAGCTCCTTATCTATGCCGCCAATATGGTTTATGAGCCAGTCGACGACCTGTCTCTGGACCTTTATGACGAGGCCGGTCGTCATATTTTCCCCGCATTCGGCGCTGAGTTTCGATATATCATCGATGAAGCGGGTATGCTCAACAAGGTGCGAGACCATCTGGGGGTAGTTGAACTTGCCCATGGCCTGTTCCTCGGCCTCGAAGTGGACTACTATGTAGTCGTCGAGGAACTGAAAGAGCCTTATTACCTCTTCCTTGCCCCTGCCGACGTTCATAGCCTCAAGGAGGTTGTTTATGCGCCTGAAAAGCTCCTTATGCTGGGTATCCTGCCACAGTAGCCCTGTTGAAAGGCTGTTGGACCATTCTATCGCCATATGAATGAAATCTCCGGGGACACGGTTTTGCAAGACTGGAAAGGACTTATAGGTCGCGGGGGCTTTTGATGTATCCGGCGCTCTATTTTCAATGATTTGAAGGGGTCAGGAGAGAGTTTTCGTTGAATCCGTGCGGACCTGCGCAAGGTCTTCGGGCCGGGCCGGTTCTGTGACGCCTTTTTTCTCGATCCGGAGGATATATTCGCCGAGTACCTTGTCTATGCCGCCGATGTGGTTTATGAGCCAGTCCACAACGAGCCTCTGTACCTTGATTACCGTGCTGGTCGTGATGTTGTTGCCCCTGCACTCGTCCCTTATCTGCTCGACGTCCTGCTGGAACCTCCGGTGCTCGGCCATGTGGAAGGCGCCTCCGGGGAAGTTATACTTCTTCATCGCCTCGTCCTCGGCGCTGAAGTGGATGACGAAGTATTCGTCAAGGAACTTGAAGATGCGTCCGACCTCGTCCCTGCCGAGCCCTACGTTCATGGCGTCGATAAGGGCGCTTATCCTCTTGAAAAGCTCCTTATGCTGGGTGTCCTGCCACTCAAGCCCCGTGGCAAGGCTTTTGCTCCATTCAATCGACATGAAACCTCACGTTTTTGGGAAAATCGGGGGACCGTAGTATGGGAATATTATAAACCATTTGAAGAAGGAAAGAAATGCAAATAAGAAACCGAAAGGCAGGTTAAGGGCAGTTTAAGGTCATGCCCGGGACCATCTTGGACATCCATCACTGCAGTGCGCAATCCTCGGGACCATGAACCTTGTCATAATCATCCCTCCTTTCTGAGAGCTAATCGCCCTCATCGTGGGCGTCTAACGGACAGCTCTCGCCCCCGTTAAACAGAGAAAGCTGTTCCGGCGTAAGCGTCTTTTTTATATCCTCAATGGCCCTTATGTAAAGGAACGAGAGGTCAGCCTTTTTTGTAGCAATTTCAACCAGTTTTACCTTGACTCTATCAAGGTTTATAATGGCCGCGTCGAGCGTTTCGCGTAACTCTATCCGGGCGACCTCTATATCCGCGCCTGAGCGCGCCGCTTTTTTCCTTAAGTCCGCGTTTATCTCCCTCGCCTTTGCCGTCTGGACCGCGTCCAGGCCGACAGCCTTGAGCTTAATATACATTTTACCATAATTCGCGCCTTCCATCACTCCCATTTCATGCGCTTCGCACCCATCATTGAAATTGCCGTCCTTGCAACCGTGATCCTTAACAGCGCATGGAGCGGCGTCCTTATCACGGCCATGGCGGGCGTGTTCATGGACGCGCCCGCGCTCCGGCATGGCGATTGGCATAGGCTCAAGCGTTACATCAATTTTCTGAATGCTCCCGCTGGAGTCGACGTCGAGGGCGACTTTATCTCCCGCCTTAAACTCCATTATCCCCTTAATGAGGTCCGCGGTCCCTGATATCGGCTCTCCGTTCAGCCCTATGATAAGGTCGTCGGGGTCCACCCCAGCCAGATCAGCCGGCCCTCCCGGGACTACCTCTGAGACGAGCACGGCCCCGCCCCTCTCGGGATCCTCTATGACGACCCCGAGCCAGGGCCTCTCGGATAGCTCCGCGAATGATGTCCCGGTTATGAAGAAGAACGAAAGAAAGGCGCTTAAAGCAACTGCCTTCAACTGTCTCATCCCTGCCTCCTGCGCGTTTTGGGAACAGGAAAAAACACTGCTTCAAGCGAAATGCGGTCCGATACTGCCTGATCCAGAAATGCTATTTTTAGGCGCCTCAAAGATCAGGCCGGCATGAACCTGGACTCCAACCACCTTCTTAAGACCTTCCAGGGTTTTGATTTCACCTTGTTATAGGCCCAGTTGTAGAAGGAATCCACCGCCTCTTCGCCCCTTATGACGTTGTAGTAGCGTTGCATTATCTCGTGGTCTTTCTCGATTATGCTGTACCAGAGCCTTGGGTGGTTATAGACGAGGTCCGAGAGTTTTTCCGCGGCGCGGAACTCGGCGTAGACCTCTTTTTCAAGCCATTCCTTGTAGGCAGAGAGGTCGGCGTCCCCGGCCTTAAGGGCGGTGTCGATTGCGACTGAAGCGGCCTTCGCGGTCCTTATCGCGTAATAGATGCCTTCCCCGAGGAACGGGTCGACGAGGTGGCCGGTGTCCCCGGCGAGTATCACCCTCCCCCTTACGGGGGTCGCCGCGCCGGAGTAGAAAACAGGGACGGTCCAGCCGTCCCTGTGGTCTATCTTGAGGCCTTTAAGCGTTTCATGGGTCGAGACGAACTCGTTGAAATAGTCCTTGACCCTTCCGCCCACCTTGGCGGCGTCCCCTGCTATGCCGACGGAGAGACAATCTTTTTTGGGAAATATCCAGCCGTAGCCGAAGGGGATGGAGCCGAAGTCTATGAAGAGCCTGTTCTGGACTGTCTTGCCGGCAGGGCCATATGGGACCTCCGCTGTAATCGAAATGGCCGCTTCCTTGGGGTCAAGGCCGAAGTATTCCCTGCCGACGACGCCGGAGGCGCCGTCTGAGCCTATGAGGAACTTCGCCCTGAACTCCTGGCCGCCGTCGCAGAAGACCGTTACAAAGCCGCCTCCTTCTGCGACGCCCCTTATCCTCAACCCCTCGATGACCTCGGCCCCGGCCTCCTTCGCCTTATTGAGCAGGTGGTTGTCGAAGACGTCCCGCATGACGTTATACCCTACGGGGCGGTCGGAGAGGATGTCCATGGCGCGGCCCGTCTTGTAGGTGAAGGTAGCGCCGAAGGCGGTCTCCTCGAGGGTCTCCTTTATGTCGAAGTCGAGGATGCGCTCGATCTTCGTCGATATGCAACCGCCGCAGGACTTGTACCTCGGGAACCTTGCCTTGTCTATGCCGAGGACCTTCCAGCCTTTTGTCGCGAGAGTGTATGCGGCGGTAGAGCCAGCGGGGCCGAGCCCGGCGATTATCGCGTCATACATGCTCCCCTACTCCCTCTCCTTCTCGACGCTATACTCCATGTCCCCGCACCAGAAGCCGGTCTTGCCGAGCGACTCGGCCTCCCAGCGGAGTATCTTCAGGTGCCCCTTCTCCATCTCGAGGAAGTTCGTGAGGACTACCTTCTCAACAGGCGTCTTCGCCTCTTTCAGGAGCCTGGAGTAGAAATCCACCGCGCTTTCCTCGTTTTCAATTGCAATCGCCACGGCGTTTACGTCGGTCTGGTTCTTCTCGAGCCTCTTTATGAGGTCGTTCTCGCCCTGGAATATCGGCAGGCCCTTCTGCGAGGCGACCCCTTCCCTCAACGCCTCCTCGTAGCCTATCCAGCCCATGCCGTTCTTTACCGAATCGGCTATCCTGGAGATGACCCTTATGTGGTCGAGCTCCTCCTTGGCGAGGTGGCTGAAGATGTTCTTGCCCTTGTCGTCGCCGACCATTATCGCGGCGGTATTGTAGAAGAAGTACCCGGATATCTCGGTCTTGTAGGCGATTGAGAGCTGATCGACGATATTGTGGTCCGGCATCATATCCTCCGAAGGGATTGTATTTGCGCTATCTCCTGCCTGAGTCGGTCCTGCCCGCCTTGTCTATCTCGTGCTTCTTCTCGACCGCCTCGCCCCTTATCTTGTCCTCGCAGGCGTGGCATATCGTGAGCTCTGAAGGCTTTCCGCATATCGAGCAGACAACGTGCTTTTTTTCTTCCTTCTTTTCCTTCTCTTCCATGGATATACCCCCTTGGAACTTTCATTTTGCCGCACGCAGTGAAAATATCACAGACGCCGGAATTTTACAATAATCGGATTGGAGGTAATATAGGACAAAAACGGATTTTTCTCAATCTCAAAAGCGCGGCCCTGACGAAAGGTATTTGCCCATGTCCCTGAAGGAAAAACCGCTCAGCTCCGGCCTCTCTATCCCCTTGTGCTGTATGAGCACCTTGAAGGTCTCCCCGGCGCCGCCCGGGTTTATGAGGAGGCCAATAGACCTGTTCAGCGCGATGTCTTCAAAGGCCAAGGGCCCCTCGCCCGAGATCTCTTTGAGCTCCCCGGCTATTCCCAGCCCCAGGAGGAAGTTCTTCTGTGTCGTAAAGCCGGTGAGTCTAAGCCCCTCTTCCTCGCCTGTCTCCTTAAGCGCCGTAAAGTCCGCGTGCGTGGTTATGTCTTGAGCGCCGATATTAACGAACGGGTTGTCGTTGACCGTATGCCTGTGATGGCATATTAGCGACCCGCACCTGCCGGACTGATACAGCTCTTTGCCCGGAAGCCCGTAATCGATGGTAAAAACAAAACCCTTGTCAAGTAAGCGCGCCACCTTCCTTATCCAGTCTATCGCCGCGAGGTTGACCTCGGCCTTCTGACCCGCTTCGAGGCGTATGCCGAACCTGTCCATGTACCAGGAGAGCATTCCGGTTGATGGCTCGCCTGGGACCTCCTTGAACGAATCCCCGTCGAGCGCTACGTAGAGCTCTTTGATGCCTCCGTCCCCTGTCCCAATGACCCGGTGCACTGGAAAGGAGTCTATGAGCTCGTTTGACAGGATACAGCCGCTGACGGGAGAAGCTATTTCATCGAGGGAGCGGTGCCAGGAGGAGCCCGGCGGAAGTGGTTCAGAAGTGTCAGGGTTAAGCTCCACGAGCTTTAAGTCGAGGGCGTCAGCGAACCCGCGGTAGAGCTCGTCCGCGGCCTTCCTTATGCCTTTCGAGAGTAGCCCCCTGCCGGCGCCCGCCTCGATGAGCGTAAAACTCTCAGGCGAGCCGAGCGCAATCCACATCTCGTTCAACTCTTTTGCGATGAGCTTCGCGAATACCGGGCTTATGTCCACGTTGGTAACGTAGTCCCCGGCCTCGCCCCACCTTGCTCGCCCTGCCGTGTAATACCCCTCGCCATCCATGTAGAGCGCGAGCCGCATGAACTCCGCGAAGGTGATGGCGCCCTTTTCACGGACCTTCCTCCGTATCTCTTTCAAGGGGCCGCTGGAAGAAGCCCTGCCGGCAAGTCGACCATCCGCCGGCAGGGCGCTTCCATCAAGCATTCAGCACCTCGACGAACGCCTCGCTCGGAGCGAGGCAGAGCGGACAGGTATCAGGCGCATGCTCGCCCTCGTGTATGTATCCGCACTCTATACAGCGCCACTTCTTCTTCATATTACTTTTCAAGGCCTTTCGACGGATTTTTGAACCGGAACCGTATAAGGCTACTTCCTTATCCCGAGGGTCGTCTCCCACACGTCGGCATGCCCCTCTTCCTGCTGGAGTATCTCCTCGAGCATAAGCCTTGTCGTCGAGTCGCCGAGGTCTGCGGCGAGCTTTATGTGGCCGCGGTAGCGCTCTATGGCCTCGTTTTCAGCCTCGAGGTCGTTTCCTATCATGGCGCGGAGGTCTCCGCCCCTCTTGACATTGGAGGCCTTCTGTACGGGCGTGCCTCCGAGGTAGACGATACGCTCGGCGAGCGCCTCTGCGTGCTTCATCTCGTCCATCGCGGTCTTCTTGAATATCTCTATGACCGCCGGGGACTCGATCCCCTCTGCCTCGTAGTGGTGCCCCATGTACTGGAGTATCGCGGCAAGCTCAAAAGACCTGTCCGTATTCAGCGCGTCTACTATCTTTTTCTTTGCGTCTTCGCTCAATGGCATCATCCACCTCCGGTTTTTGGATTCGTTATGTACGCGCTAAGGCGCCAGAAAATATTCGACATTCTAACCGCTTCAACCCTTACATTCAATACAAATTTGCCCTTCTGCAGGGACAAAACACTGTTATTATATCCTAAAAACAAAAGGTTGTCATGGGCGCCGTTGGGGCCCGTCAGGCCCGGGCCCCTTAAAATACGATATACTCTATCCGCTCCAAATAAAACGCCCGGAGGGCCGGATGAGAAGACCGCTTGCCCGCATCATAATCGAAGACCATATCGTCTCGGGCCGCTGGGAGCCCGGCGCCGAAATAGGGGTAAGGATAGACCAGACCCTCACCCAGGACGCGACAGGGACGCTCGCGTACCTCGAGTTCGAGAGCCTCGGGCTCGACACCGTGAAAACCGAGCTATCCGCGAGCTACGTAGACCATAACCTCTTACAGACTGACTTCAAGAACGCCGACGACCACTTATTTCTAATGACCTCGGCGAAAAGGTACGGCGTATATTTTTCGCCTCCTGGAAACGGCATCTCACACCCGGTGCACATGGAGAGGTTCGGGGCGCCGGGTAAAACTCTCCTCGGCTCCGACAGCCACACCTGCACGGCAGGGGCGCTCGGGATGATAGCGATAGGGGTCGGAGGGCTCGACGTCGCGCTCGCGATGGCCGGCGAGCCGTTCTATTTAAGGGTGCCGAAGATACTCGGGGTCAGGCTCACGGGCAGGCTCGGCAAATGGGTCTCTGCAAAGGACGTGATATTAGAGATGCTCCGGAGGCATACCGTAAAGGGCGGGCTCGGGAGGATTGTAGAGTATTGGGGGCCGGGGCTTAAATACCTTGCCGCGACAGACCGGGCAACGATAGCCAACATGGGGGCCGAGCTCGGGGCGACGACCTCGATATTCCCGTCAGACACTCAAACGAGGGACTTTCTGGAGAGACACGGCAGGGTTGCCGACTGGGCGCCTCTTGAGGCGGAGCCTGACGCCGAGTACGACGAGACCGACGAGATAAACCTGTCTATTCTTGAGCCGCTAATCGCCTGCCCGTCGTCGCCTGACAATGTGAAGAAGGTCTCCGAGGTCGAGGGGACCCCAATATCGCAGGTCATCATCGGCTCGTCCGTCAACTCCTCGTACAGGGACTTCATGATAGTCGCGAGGGCTGTAAAGGACCGGGGCGCGAAAGAGGGCGTCTCATTCGAGATAAACCCCGGTAGCAGGGAGGTCCTCATGAACCTCGATAAGGCCGGGGCAACACTCCTCCTGAACCGGGCGGGCGCGCGCATACACCAGTCTGGCTGTCTCGGTTGCATAGGCATGGGGCAGGCCCCGTCCGTTGGGACAAACTCGGTGCGCACCTTCCCGAGGAACTTCCCCGGAAGGTCCGGCACCGAGGAAGACCGCGTATATTTAAGCTCCCCTGAGACGGCTGTGGCTTCGGCGATATTCGGCAGAATTACCGACCCGAGGAGGCTCGGGCCGTACCCGAAGATAGTAGAGCCGAGGCACTACATACGGAACGATTCCATAATAATAAAACCGCTCCCCCCGGAAGAGAGAAAAAAGGTGGCGGTTATTCGCGGCCAGAACATCGCGCCCTTCCCGGCCTTTGACGCGCTCCCTGACTCATACGATGGCGAGATCCTCTTGAAAGTCGGGGACGACATCTCGACGGATTCCATAATGCCTGCCGGGAACGAGGTCCTGCCGCTCCGTTCCAACGTCCCCCTTATAAGCGTCCACCTATTCGAGCGAGTGGACAGGACCTTTTACAAGAGGTGCGTTGAGGCAAAAGGCGGCGTGATCGTCGGAGGAGAGAACTACGGCCAGGGGTCATCCCGCGAGCACGCGGCAATAGCCCCGAGGTACTTGGGTATAAGGGTGAAGATCGCCAAGTCCTTCGCCCGCATACACCTTACGAACCTGATAAATTACGGCATAGTCCCCCTCACCTTCAAGTACCCGTCGGACTACGGGGAGCTTTCACTGGGCGAGCGCATTTCGTTCGAGGGGTTAAGGAGAGCGATAGAGGACGGGTCAACCGAGATTCACGGCGAGACTAACGGAAGGAGGCTCGTATTCAACATCACCCTCACGCAAAGGGAGAGGTCATATATACTCGAAGGGGGGCTACTTAACCTCGCCAGGAAGAGAAGGGTTGCGCAGGGGTAGTCAAGACCAAAAGACCTTCAAGCCATAAAAAGACGCGGCCCCCGAAGGGGGCCGCGTCTTTAATCTTGACGACCCGCTTTAAGGCAGTACCGGGTAGTTAAACTTCGGCATCTCTCCTGAGAGCGACTCCAGAAACGCGACTATATCCAGCACCTCGTCTTCCTTCGGCTCAATCTTGAGCATCTCGCGGGCCATTATCCTGACTGCCTGGGGAAGCTCCCTTACAGAACCGTTGTTGAAGTACGGGTAGGTAAGGGCGATGTTGCGGAGGGACTGGACCCTGAACTTGTACTTGTCCTCCTCCTTTTTAGTCACCTCGAACCTCCCGAGGTCGGTCGAGCCCGGCACCTGTATGCGGAAGAACCCGCTGTTGGAGAAATTCGCTCCCGAGTGACAGCCAACGCACCCCTTGTTCTGGAAGAGGGCCCATCCGCGCCTCGCGTCCGGGCTTATCGCCTCCTCGTCTCCCATGATATACCTGTCAAACGGCGCGTTCAGGGTCGTGAGCGTCCGCTCGAACGCGGCAAGGGACTTTGCTATGTTCGCCGGGGTCACGGGGTCCTTATCCCCGAACGACTCCTTAAAGAGCTTCACATAGGCCGGGATCCCCTTTAGCTTCACGACGACGTTTTCAAGCTTCTCGTTCATCTCGCCCGGCGCCTGTATGGGGCCGAGCGCCTGGTCCTCTAAAGTCGTTGCCCTGCCGTCCCAGAACTGGTTCTTGAGAAACGCTGAATTCAAAACCGTGGGCGTGTTCCTCGGCCCCACCTGATGCTTGTGCCCCAATGCCCTCGGTATCCGGTCCGTGAAGGCGAAAGAGGGGTTGTGGCAGGACGCGCAACTGACGGCTTCGCTTGAAGAGAGCCTCGGGTCGAAGAAGAGCATCTTCCCGAGCTCTATCTTGGCAGGGCTCATCGTGTTGTCCGCTGGTATCGGCGGCAGATACGGGAGCGGCTCCGTGGCTGATGCGGTGGAAGAGAGCGCGATTATTGCGAATAAATAGAACACGAACGACAAAACCAACTGCATAGGGTTCCTCCTTGGGATTTCTGACTAAATATATCGGAGTTGGAGCGTTTGTCAAAGGAGAGCGCGTCTCGTCAGTCTGCCTTTCTTTGAAAGGAGTTATTCCTCTACTCCACGCACCCCTTTAGCTCTAAAATCGAATCTATTATAAAGTCGCACCCCGCGCCCTCAAGCTCCTTTCTCCCCCTGAACCCGTAAGTGACGCCGACGGTCCCGACGCGCGCGCTTCTGCCCGCCTCGCAGTCTACGGGGCTGTCGCCTACGATGAGCGACGCCGACGCGGGAACGCCGAGCATGGAGAGGACCTTTTCCACCGGCTCAGGGTGCGGCTTCCTGTTCACGACCGAGTCTCCGCCGAGGACTGCACCGAAGTACGGGCCTATCTTGAGCTCTTCGAGTATGGCGACCGAGAGCGCGTGAGGCTTATTCGTCACGATAGCCATTTTCTTGCCGCCGGACCTCAGATACTCCAATATCTCGACGACGCCGGGGTATATGGTCGTCTGAACGACGAGGTGGCCTCCGTAGAACTTGAGGAACTTAAGGCGCGCCTCTTCTATCGCCTCCGGCGTCTCGCCTGGCATGAGTTTTTCAAGGAGGTTTTTCACGCCCCACCCGATCGCTTCCTTTATCACCTCCATGTCGAGCCTGTCGTATCCCATCGACTGGAGGACCATGTTCGCCGACCACGCGATGTCCCTGCTCGAATCTATGAGCGTGCCGTCGAGGTCGAATATGACGAGGCCGCCCTTGAGCCTCTCCCTTTTACCTGAGATCACCTTGTCCCTCCCTCAATATATTACGGCCCGTAAGTATAGCATATCTGGCCGCCCCCATACAGGCCGGGGCCTGACCCGCCATGCCAAGAGCGCCAGGAGGGGCCTTTTTTGCCTCGAAGCGCCTTCACTCCTTTACATAGCCCCTTCCTTTTGATAATATTTCAATCTATTCGAAGGGATAGGGGGTGCAAGGCCTGACGCCTTGGGCGTTCCTGTTCCGGGACCTTTAAATCAGGCGTACTGATGACAAGAAGGCCGCCGTGCGTGGCCGGGAGGTTCTACCCCGGCGAGGCCGCTTCCCTTAAAAAGGCCGTCGAATCTTTCCTCATAAAGGGGATTCCTGCTGAGGAGGCTGTCTCAATAATCGCCCCCCACGCCGGATACATATACTCCGGGGCAGTCGCTGGCGCGGTATACTCAGCCGCAAAGATACCGGATACCGTCGTACTCATAGGCCCGAACCACACCGGCCTCGGCGAGCAGGTCTCCGTCATGCCTGAAGGCGCGTGGGAGATTCCGACGGGGACGCTGGGAATAAACGCGGAACTCTCCGACCTGATACTTGAGAACGGCCTCTTTACGTCGGACGCGTCCGCGCACTTGATGGAGCACTCGCTTGAAGTACAGCTCCCGTTCATAAAGGCGTTAAACGACAAGGCCGCTATCGTCCCCATAACGGTCATGCACGCGGACGCCTCCGAATGCGCCGCGCTCGGAGAGGCGCTCGCCGGGGCCGTAAAAAGGTACGGAAAGCCCGTCCTCATCGTCGTAAGCTCGGACATGAACCACTACGAGCCGGACGCCAGGACGCGCGAAAAGGACAGACTCGCGCTCGACCGCGTATTGCAACTCGACGCCGACGGGCTCCTCCGGGTAACGAAGGGCAAAAACATCACCATGTGCGGTGTAGTCCCTGCCGCGATTGCCATAAACGCCTCCCGGCGCCTGGGCGCGAAAGAAGCGACACTCGTAAAGTACGCCACCTCCGGCGAGACGAGCGGCGATCTCCATCAGGTCGTCGGCTACGCCGGGGTGATTATAAAATAAAAAAAACCGTTGGAGGCTACAAACTTGACAGTCAGAACACGCTTCGCGCCGAGCCCTACGGGCTATCTCCACATAGGGGGCGCAAGGACCGCGCTCTTCAACCTCCTCTTCGCGAGGCACAACAAGGGCAAATTCATTCTCAGGATCGAGGACACCGACGTCGCGCGCTCCACGGAGGAATCCATCAAGGCTATCATCGACGGTATGGAGTGGCTCGGGCTCCATTGGGACGAGGGCCCGTTCTTTCAAAGCAAAAGGTTCGACCTGTACAGGGAGCACGCCTACAAGTTGCTTGAGTCGGGCGAGGCCTACCGCTGTTACTGCACTCCGGAGGAATTAGAGGCCCGGAGGGAGGCGGCCATGAAGGAAGGCCGCCCGCCTAAGTACGACGGCAGGTGCAGGGACATCCACGAGAAACAGGACAAGCCATTTGCGCTCCGGTTCAAAGTGCCTCCGGGGACGACGGTGGTAAGGGACGTCGTAAAGGGGGCTATCTCCTTCGACAACTCGACGATAGAGGACCTTGTAATATTGCGGAGCGACACGACGCCTACGTACAACTTCTGCGTCGTAGTGGACGACGCGACGATGGACATAACGCACGTGATCCGTGGCGACGACCACCTGAACAACACGCCTAAGCAGATACTGCTTTACAAGGCGCTCGGACACGAGCTCCCGGTATTCGCGCACCTGCCGATGATACTCGGCTCCGATAAGACCCGTCTCAGCAAGCGCCACGGCGCGACCTCTGTCATGGCGTACAAGGAAATGGGGTATCTCCCTCACGCGCTCATAAATTACCTCGCAAGGCTCGGCTGGTCGCACGGGGACGAGGAGATATTCTCCATGAACGACTTAATAGAAAAGTTCACTTTGGAGAGCGTCGGCGCGTCCTCAGGCGTATTCAACCCGGAAAAGCTCCTGTGGCTGAACCAGCACTATATAAAGGCGACGCCGGATGACGAGCTCGCGGGGCTCGTCGCGCCGTTTTTTGAGTCCCTTGGACTTAATGTGTCGGGGGACGCAAGGATGGCGAAGATAGCCGGGACGCTCAAAGAGCGCTCCAAAACCTTGAAGGAGATGGCTGAGTCCGGCGCGTTCTACTTCAAGGACAAGGTCGAGTACGACCCCAAGGCGGCTGAAAAGTTCCTCGCGCCTGATAACGACAGCCTATTCGCGCTTATCATAGAGCGTATTGAGCCTATCAATGCCTTTAATCATAAGTCTCTCGAAGAGGCGTTCAACGCTATACTTGCCGAGAAGGACCTGAAGCTCGGGAAGGTCGCCCAGCCTGTACGGGTCGCGCTCACCGGCGGGACCGTCAGCCCCGGCATATTCGAGATGATGGAGGCGATGGGAAAAGGGATGGTCATGGCGCGCCTTAATGACGCGCGCTCCCACATGAAAAGCCTTGCCGCAAAGTAGCCGGGGACCCGCAATTCCCTTGACTTATATTGGCAAAACTGTCTAAATAGCTGTTTGCTCGCGTCCAGTCCCCTGACGGGATTTTGTCTTTGGGACATACACTGTAAGTACGCATAACAGGGCGTCAGGACAACGCAGATTATCACAAGAGGTTTTCGCATGGGGCTCTTTAAAAAGGTACTGATAGCCAACAGGGGCGAGATCGCTACCCGCGTCATCAGGGCCTGCAAGGAACTCGACATCCCGACCGTCGCCATCTACTCGGAGGAGGACGCCACATCCCTCTATGTAAAAAAGGCGGACGAGTCCTACATGGTCGGCCCTGGCCCGATACAGGGGTACCTGAACATCCACAGGCTCGTCGACCTCGCCACAAAGGTCGGCGTCGACGCGATACACCCGGGCTACGGGTTCCTATCCGAAAACCCCCGCTTCCCGCAGCTCTGCGAAAAGAAAGGGATTACCTTCATAGGCCCCACTTCCAAGACCATCGCCGAGATGGGCGACAAGGTCATGGCCCGCAAGATGATGAAAAAGGCCGGGGTGCCGATACTCCCTGGGACAGAGGGCTCGATAAAGGACGTGGACGAGGCTGTCAAGTTCGCCGACGAGATCGGCTATCCCGTGATGATAAAGGCCTCCGGGGGCGGCGGCGGCAGGGGCCTGCGCGTCGCGCGCAACAAGGCAGAGCTCGTAAGCCAGATATCGACCGCAAAAAAAGAATCCGCCGCGGCCTTCGGCGTCTCCGAGGTCTTTCTCGAAAAATATCTCGAAAAGCCGCACCATATAGAGTTCCAGATACTCGCCGACAAGCACGGGAACATCGTCCACCTCGGCGAGAGGGACTGCTCCATACAGAGGCGGCACCAGAAACTCATTGAGATTACGCCTTCGCTCATACTCGACGAGGGCTTGAGAAAACGGATGGGGGAGGCGGCGATAAAGGCCGCGAAGGCCGCTGACTACACCAACGCCGGGACGGTAGAGTTCCTCGTGGACAGCAAAAGGGACTTTTACTTCCTCGAGATGAACACGAGGATACAGGTCGAGCACCCGATAACCGAGGAGGTCACCGGCATAGACCTCGTAAAGAAGCAGATAGAGGTAGCCGCTGGCAAGCCCCTCGGGTTCACTCAGGAGGACGTGCGCATAACCGGCTTCGCGATGGAGTGCAGAATATGCGCCGAGGACCCGAAGAACAACTTCTTCCCGTCCTTCGGGCGCGTAACGGCGTACTACTCCCCCGGAGGCATCGGCGTCCGCATAGACGGCGCCATATACAAGGACTTCATAATACCGAGCTACTACGACTCCCTTGTCGTAAAGCTCGTCGTAAGAGGCTCCACCTGGGACGAGACAGTAAGCAGGATGCACAGGTGTCTTGACGAGTTCGTCATAAGGGGTGTAAAGACGACGATACTCTTCCTCAAGAACATAATGCGGGACGAGGACTTCAAGGCCGGTAACTTCGACACCGGCTACATAGACAGGAAACCCGAGCTTATGGCGTACGACGAGTACGGAGAGCCGACAGACCTTGTCGCGGCGATAGCCGCGGCGATAGCCGCTCACCACGGGCTGTAAAAAGCATTCACGGAATACGGAGGCTTAAGTAAATGCCGAACAGAGCCAAAACCCCGGCAAACAACAAGGCCCGGGTAGTTGAAAAGAAAAAAGATACCCGCACGCGGATAACCGACACGATCCTTCGCGACTCGCACCAGTCGCTCCTCGCCACGCGCATGAGGACGGAGGACATGCTCGAGATGGCGCCGCTCCTGGATAAAGTCGGCTACTGGTCTCTGGAGGTCTGGGGCGGCGCGACCTTCGACGCCTGCCTCCGGTTCCTGAAAGAAGACCCCTGGGAAAGGCTTAAACTCCTCAGGAAGGCGATCCCCAACACCAGGCTCCAGATGCTGCTCAGAGGCCAGAACCTCGTCGGCTACCGGCACTACCCCGACGATGTCGTGCGGAAGTTCGTCGAACGCGCGGCTAAAAACGGCATCGACATATTCAGGATATTCGACGCGCTTAACGACATAAGGAACATTGAAGTAGCGGTCAAGGCCGCCAAAGAGGCGAAGGCCCACGTAGAGGCGACGATCTGCTACACGACGAGCCCGGTCCACACGCACGAGGGTTTCGTCGACATGGCCTTGAAGCTCGAGTCCATGGGCGCGGACACCGTCTGCATAAAAGACATGGCGGGGCTCTTGACGCCGGGCGCGGCCTTTGACCTCGTTACGAAACTCAAGGAGAAGGTCTCGGTCCCCATACACATACACTCGCACGATTCCTCAGGGCTCGCGGCGATGAGCTACCTTAAGGCCATAGAGGCCGGGGCCGAGATAATCGACACGGCGTTATCGAGCCTCGCCTCCGGGACATCTCAGCCGCCGACGGAATCTATCGTAGCGGCTCTTAAGGACACGCCCTATGACACCGGGCTCGACCTCGCCCTGCTCTCCGACGTAGCCGACCACTTTAGAGAGGTAAGGAAGAAGTACAAGAAGTTCGAAAGCGAATTTACCGCCATAAACACAAAGACGCTCGTCGTGCAGATACCCGGCGGCATGATATCGAACCTCGCCAACCAGTTGAGGGAGCAGAACGCGCTTGACAAGATGAACGACGTCTTCGCCGAAATCCCCAAGGTGAGGAAGGACATGGGATATCCGCCGCTCGTCACCCCCACGAGCCAGGTCGTCGGCACGCAGGCGACGCTGAACGTCCTCATGGGCGAGCGGTACAAGGTCATAACGAGCGAGACCCGGAACTACTTCAAGGGGCTCTACGGAAGGCCCCCCGGCCCCGTGGACGAGGACGCGAGGAAAAAGGCGATAGGCGATGAAAAGCCGATCACTTGCAGGCCAGCCGACCTGCTCGAGCCCGAGCTCGACAAGCTCATGAGGGAGATAGACGGGAAGGCGAAATCGGTCGAAGACCTCCTCTCCTACGCGCTGTTCCCGATAGTCGCCCTTGAGTTCTTCGAGCAGAGAGAGGCGGGAAAACTCGCGCCCGAGCCGCTCGAGGTCGAGCCTGAGGTAAAGCCGGACCACGTGGTGCCGCATCTGGCGCCGAGCGAGTTCATAGTAACGGTCCACGGCGAGTCATACAGGATAAAGGTCGCAGGCGCCGGACACAGGGTCGAGGGAAAGAGGCCGTTCTTCATCTCGGTCGACAACCGCCTGGAAGAGGTGATGATAGAGTCCCTGACTGAGGTCATACCCACTACCGCCGGTGAGATAGAAAGGCCCTCGATCACGCAGTCGGTCCGGCCCAAGGCCCGGAAAGAGGGCGACGTGACCACACCCATCCCCGGCAAGGTGACTTCCATTAAGATCGCGGTCGGGGCCAAGGTTGCCGAGGGAGATACCGTCCTGACCGTTGAGGCGATGAAGATGGAGAACGAGGTCCACACGCCCATCAGCGGCACCGTCAAGAGGATACTCGTAAAGATAGGCGACTCCGTGAACCCGGATGAGACGCTCATAGAGGTTGAGAAGGAGTAAGGTTTCATCTCCCAGAAGGATACCAAAGGGGCGGAACTTTCCGCCCCTTTTTTTTAAAGGCATTCCCGCCTCTCCCTTCCTGAATGGGGGCCACGGATGCCACATGTGGTTTTGCGATTCAATTCCTCCCCTTGCCCCTCCTTGGTAATGAGGGGGATCAAAACCCCACCCCTCTTTAGAAAAGAGGGGTCAACATAAATGCGATAACGCGATGGCCCTACTCAAAGTCTTATCAGTCGTATTCCCTGTCTTCTGCATCATTGGCCTGGGCTATCTCTTTGCCAGGTTCAAAAAAATAAGCCTTGAGCCTATTATCGAGATACTCCTCTATCTCACCATACCCGCGCTCGTAATTTCCTCGCTCTCCAGGAAAAAACTCATATTCGACGACCTCGCTACGGTCTCGGTCGCCGCGCTCATCGTCGTCCTCGGCACCGGGGCCATAGCCTTCGCCTATCTATCGGTCAAAAAAAGGAAGGACCTCCGGGGCTTTTATCTGCCTACGATGTTCATGAACTCCGGGAACATGTCGTTTCCGCTCGCCCTCCTCGCCTTCGGGCAGGAGGGGCTGACCGTCGCGATACTCTATTACATCGCGATAAGCCTCCTCGTCTATTCGCTCGGCATATACATCGCCAAGGGCAAGGGCGGGCTCTCCGAGATGTTCAAGCTCCCGCTCATATACGCGTCCGTCATCGGGCTCGCCCTGAACTTCGGCAACATCGAGATACCCTCGCCGCTTCTTACGACCTTCGACATGCTCGGCGCCGCGACGATCCCGATCATGCAGGTGAGCCTCGGATACAGACTGCATTCGGCGAAGCTCCAGTACCCGGGGATGTCGATAGCGGGCTCCGTCATCAGGATAGGCGGCGGGTTGGCGATAGGATGGCTCGTCGTGACCGCGCTCGGGATAGAGGGGTTGAACGGGAAGATCATACTCCTGTCCTCAGGGATGCCTTCTGCCGTCATTAATTTTGTCGTAAGCCACCGCTACAACGTGAACAGCGACCTTGTAGCCTCGACCGTCGCGCTTTCCACCATTTTCAGTATTGTTACTACCCCGCTCCTTCTCCTATGGATAATGTAGGCGGCTAACCTGTATGCCGCCGGAAAGGCCGCCCGTATGCCGAAAAAAAACCTTATCGCCATTACCCTCCTTTTCCTCGCTTTCGCCTTTGTAGACATATCCCTTGCCGCAACCATCGCAAACCTGAGCCCCGTATTCAAGCCTTACAGGGACGCGAACAAAGGGATAAAGATCGCCATAAGGAGCTTTGAAGAGGACGGCCACGCGCGCCTCGTCTCCCTCGACCCCGAGACATTCACGACAGAGGTCGTCGATGAGGGGGCGATTTCTTTTGCAGACGTAAAGACAACTGAATGGAAAGGGACGCGGTTCATTCATGCTTTGCATAAGTACACGGCCCCTGTCGCTGGCTTTGAGAACCAGGGTATGAGGTCGGCTGAGGTAAAAAAAGGCGGGTTGTTTTTGACAATGGACCTCTGCCCTTCGACAAAGGGGTTTGATAGAGATGCCTTTGAGGCGACTGAGGCCCTTGGGACGCCCGCGCCGATAGCCATCGCCGTAAGCGGGCTCTGGATAGAGCGGCACCGGGAGGAGTTCGATTGGATAAGAAGGGAAGAGTCCGAAGGCAGGCTCGCAATCACATGGATGAACCACTCGTACTCGCACCCGTTTGACAGGCTCAGGGAGCCGAAGGAGAACTTCTTGCTTACGCCGGGCGTGGATTTTGAAGACGAGGTTTTGAGGAACGAAACGCTCCTCCTGGAGAACGGAGTAACGCCCGCGCCTTTCTTCCGCTTTCCGGGGCTCATATCTGACGCGAGCCTGCTTGAGAAACTTAAGGCGCTCTCGCTCATACCCATAGGCGCTAACGCGTGGCTCGCCAAGGGCGAGAGGCCGCGCAATGGGTCTTTTATCCTCGTCCACGGGAACGGCAACGAGGAGGGCGGGATTGAGAAGTTGCTAAAGTTCTACGGGGAGAACAAGGGGGTGAGGCTCCTGCCTTTGAAGGAGGCGTTCGAGCGCAAATGAACAGGCGGGGCCGGAAAACCCCGCCTGTCGGATATCATGGACATACATCCCCCTTTTCTAAAGGGGAATTGAGGGGGATTTGATAACCCTTACCCTATCTTAAGCTCCGTCTCAAGCGGTATCGGGTTCGTGAGACAATAGACAGCGGGGCATCTTTCTTTCGAGAGCTCTTCGAGGGCGCGGAGCTTTTCAGCCGGCGCGTCGGACTCCACAAATAGCGTGAACCTGACCTTCTCGGCTATCGGGTTATCGGAGAGGCCGAATACGCGCGAAAAGTCTATCGAGCTCTCGGCGACGACCTTAAGTTTCTTTAAAGTTATCCCTTCCATCGCGGCCATCGTCGCGAATGTCGCGGCGTAGCAGGACGCTGAGCCGTAGAGGCAGTATATCATCGGCCCGGGCTGGGTCCCTCCGCCGCCAAGAAACGACGGCTGGTCCGCCTCAAGCGTAATTTTGCCGCCCTCGAACTGGACAGTCGCCCTGAACTGGCTCCCGGCCCCGAGGTTCCACTCCCCTTCTATCCTGTTTACCTTCTTCGCCTTGGAGAGGTCCTTGCTGACGTCCGCTATTGTCGCCTTTATCTTTTCAACATTGATATTGTTCGTCCCCATTACGGCCTCCTTAAAGGTTATTCTATGTATATCCGAACCCTGCTTTTTGCAACTACGATCCCCACCCTGAAGGCGTCGACCTTTTCTCTCAGCTTTTCAATAAACGCCGTCGCCTCCTCCTCGCGTATCGCGATAAGGAGCCCGCCCGAGGTCTGCGGGTCGTAAAGGACTAATTCGAGCCCCTCAGGCACTGACGCGCCGACCTCGACCTCCGGCCTTAAATACTCCCTGTTCGTAAGCAGAGTCCTCGGCCTGCACGACTTTTTAGCGACGAACTGCAATGCGCCAGGAAAGACCCTGACCGATGGCGCGTCTATTCTGATGGAAACGCCGGAGCCCTTCGCCATCTCCATCGCGTGGCCTATAAGACCGTAGCCTGTCACATCCGTGCAGGCGCTCGCGCCGAACTCTACCATGCAGGCGGAGGCGTGGCTGTTAAGAGCCCTCATGGAATCGAAGACCGCTTGCGCCTCCTCCTCGCGCATCTTCCCTGCCTTTATCGCGCTCGTAATAACGCCGGTGCCGATGGGCTTTGTTAGAATCAGCGCGTCTCCGGGCCTCGCGCCGGAGTTCGTAACTATCTTGTCTGGATGCCCAAAACCTGTAATAGACAGACCATATTTTATTTCGCTGTCCTCAATGGAATGTCCGCCTACAAGGAGTACCCCGGCCTCGTTCAGCTTCGATAAACTCCCTTTGAGTATCTCGTTCAATACATCAAATGTGAGCCCCTTAGGGAAGCATACGATGTTCATCGCGAGCCTCGGCGTGCCGCCCATGGCGTAGACGTCGCTTAAGGCGTTGGCCGCGGCTATCTCTCCAAAGGTGAACGGGTCGTCCACGATAGCCGGAAAAAAATCAACGGTTGAGATCACCGCAGTATCGTCGGACAAACGATAGACCCCCGCGTCGTCGGCGGTCTCGATGCCTACAAGAAGGTCTTTATCTTTTACGACTGGCAGCTGATGCAGTACCTGCATCAGGGCGTCCTGGCCTATTTTGGCCGCTCAACCGGCGCAACTCGCCCAGCTTGTGAGCTTTATCTTTCTTCCGGGACTCAAAAGCGCTCCTTTCCCGTATCAGTTTCTATATATATCCGTAAACCTTATAGAGCGCAAGGGCCGCGTACTCCCAGAGGACCTCCCGGAAGAGCGACAGGCGGTCGAGCGCGCCGCTCCTTTGCGCCGTATAGTCGTCTACGGGCGCGGCGTCGCAGTCGAGCTTAAGGGCCTTTGAGACCAAAAGCGCCCTCAACATGTGCGTAGGGGATGTGACGAGGATGCACTTTTTAAGCCCCTTGTCGCTCATGTACGCGTTTATGTTCCTCAAGTTCTCGTATGTGTTCGTTGACGCTGGGTCCGCCTCAACCGCCTCATCCGACATACCGAATATGAGGGAGGTGTCCCTCATTATCTCTGACTCCTGTATCCCTATGGAGACAGCGCGGTCGCGCATGAATACCGTGTGCATGAGCTTCTTCGACGGCTCGATGATCGTCCCGCCAGAAAATATTATCCTCGGCGCGTTGCCGGATTTAAAGAGTATCAGACCCTTTATGAGCCTCTCGCTCGATGCCGCGCCGAGGACGCCGTTCCTGTACGCGCCGCCTCCGAGTACGGCTATTATATCGGCCGCGCCCGGCTCAGGGTGGCGAAGGATGAGTGTGCTCGCCGCGAAGTTAGCCACAGGCGTGTACATGATTATAAGGAAGGCGGCCGTGAAAGCTGACGAGAACCACCTGATGAATCTACTCAGCCACTTGAACCTGTCAGGCAATATATTGCCCCCTCTCCTTATTTACGGAGTACCCGCAAGTCCCCCTGGCGAAGCGTGAACCGCTCCCTGTCGAAGTGCTCGAGTATCTCTATGGCGAGTTTTCTGCCGCACCCGATAGCGTCCCTGAACTCCGCGGCCTTTATCGGGCCATTTGCGCCTATATGAAGGACGAGCCTTTCGCGCGCGGTCTGCAAATCAGCGCCTGAGAGGAAGCTCTCCTCCTTAAGCCTTATTATGGAACCCTTTTTAAAAAGAAAGTTCATCACCCTGGAGGTGTCGTCTTTCTTGAACTTGAGCTTTGCGATATCCTCCTTGTGGGGCGGTAAAAACGGAGTGCGGAAAAGCGCGAGTATCTCTCTCTCGATATCGGCGTCCTTTCCTGATGAGCCTGGAGTGTGCCAAGGGAGCGCAAGCGCGGAGGCGTCCCGCTTAAGGGCCTTTGAAGAGACGAGCCCCTCGCAGAACCCTTTCAGGAAAAGCCGCTCCTTAAGCGCCGGGAGCCCCGTATCTTTTTTGAGGGCCGAAAATATCGCGTCCTCGCTTAAGCCCGCATCCATCGGGCGCGCCGCGTGATGGGCGGCGACGGACTCGACGATCTTTTTTCTCAGAGACCCGGCCCTCTCCGTGTCAACTACGAAGCCGCCCGTCTCCTCGTACGCATCTCCCAGCGCCTCGCTCAACGCTTTTTCAGAGAGGTTCAACATGAGACGGGCCTTCTGCGCGTCGACCGCCGCCCTCTCCCCCATGAGCGCGCGGAGGGCGGAAGAGTCAGACTGGCCGCAGGGCGGCAAAAGTTTTTTCATCTTTGGCGCTAACGAGGCATCGAGATACGGGAATACGACAATCCCTCCCCCGACGGTCGCATTCCTCGAAGGGTCCCTTATTATGAACCTGTCCCCGCGGAGCATGAGGAGCGGCTTTTTAAGGATAAGCCTGCCGAAGGCCTTTCCGTCGTTTACGGCAACAAGACGGATGACCGCGAGTGTCTCGTCAGTCAGGTGGTGCACCTTTACGATGGCGCGGTCTTTCAAGGGCACTTTAGACTTGCTATCACAAAGGAACTCGAACGAGCAGTCGACGATAAGGCCTTTAGCGGCCCTGTCCATAAACGGTTTGAGCCCGGCGGAACAGAGGAGCGCCCCCCTCCCTATCTCCCTGTGGTTCAAGCCCCCTATATTTAACGCGGCGCGCTCTCCAGAGGATACGGCGTGCGCGTCCATGTGCATCGACTGTATGCCGCGCACCTTTACGACAGCGCCGGATGGAAATGAAAGTACCTCATCCCCCTTTTTAACCCCGCCAGAGGCGACGGTCCCGGTAACGACAGTGCCGAAGCCCTTTATCGCAAAGGACCTGTCGATCGGGAGCCTGAAAAAAGGCCCGCTCCCCCTATCTTCGGTCTTAACGGCCATTTCGCTTATCAGCGACTTAAGTGCCTCCATCCCTTCCCCTGTCACCGTAGAGACAGGCGCGACCGGCGCGCCTTCAAGCGTAGTCCCTCTTACAAGCGCGGAGACTGCTTTCCTTACCTCCCCTACCCTCTCGACCGTCACGAGGTCGCATTTTGTGATGACTATTATGCCGTCACGCACCCCGAGGAGCCGGACGATGTCGAGGTGCTCCCTCGTCTGAGGCATGACCCCGTCGTCCGCCGCCATGACGAAGAGGACGAAATCTATGCCAGTGACCCCGGCGAGCATATTCCTTATGAAACGCTCGTGGCCCGGGACGTCGACTATGGCGGCCCTGCGCTTCTCGCCATTGTGGATAAACTCCATGTGGGCAAACCCCAGGTCTATGGTCAGCCCGCGCCTCTTTTCCTCAGAGAGCCTGTCGGTATCCATGCCGGTCAGTGCCTTTACGAGAGAGGTCTTCCCGTGGTCGACGTGCCCTGCTGTCCCGATTATCGCTGTGCGTTCAGACAAATGCCCCTCTTTAAGGGAAGGATTTAAGTAATTATTCGAAATATAAGATAAAATATCCCTTATAAGGGTGGTTTGTCCAGAGGCATTTTTTGTTTTCACAGCCTGTACCGTATGATATGCTTTTTAAGTAATCTTAAGCGCCTGGCAATTCAAAATGGTGGTTCAGACCTTATGGAAAAAAAAGAACTCCCGAGGCTCGCCTTCTTCTCCTTCACCTGCTGTGAAGGGTGCCAGCTCGTGGTATTGAGTTGCGAAGACGAGCTCCCCGACATATTGAGCCTCGTAAAGATCGTCAACTTCAGGGAGGCGATGGACCAGAAGTCCGACGTCTACGACATCGCCTTTGTCGAGGGGTCGATAACGAAAGCGGAAGAGGTAAGGAAGCTCAAGAAGATACGCAAAAACGCGCGGGTCGTCGTCGCCCTCGGCGCGTGCTCCTCTACCGGCGGCCTTAACTGTCTTAAGAACCGCTGGCCCATGGAAGAGGTGAAGAAAGAGGTCTACGGAAAGGACGCTCTCCGGTCCGAGCTGTTCGCGACGCTCCCCACCCGCGCCATAGACGAGATAATACAGGTAGACTACTACCTCCACGGCTGTCCGATATCGAAAAAGGAATTCCTGAATCTTACGACCTCGCTCCTCCTCGGGAAAAGGCCCGACACAACCAACCACCCTGTCTGCGTGGACTGCAAGATGGCCGGAAACACCTGCGTCTTTGAGAAAGACATGACCTGCGTGGGGCCGATAACGCGCGCGGGATGCGACGCTATTTGCGTCACCTACGGAGCGATATGCTGGGGTTGCAGGGGGCTCGTCGACAACCCGAACACGGACGCCCACGCCGAGACCTTGAAGAGACACGGGTTGACGGCAGACGCGGTCATGAGGAAGTTCAGCCTCTACGGGACCTGCAAGACGCGTAAGTGCTGAGGCTCTGAAATCCTCCCCTTTTTATAAGGAGGGACTAAAAAGTAAAAAAGGTTTGATGGCAATGAAAAAAAACCTCAACATAAAAATACACGAGATAACAAGAGTCGAGGGGCACGGCAACATCGTCATCGACGTAAAGAACGGAAAGATAAAGGAGCTGAAACTCGAGATCATCGAGTCCCCGCGCTTCTTCGAGGCGATGCTCCGGGGCAGGCGTTACGACGAGGCCCAGCACATAATGTCGCGCATCTGCGGGATCTGCGCCGTCAGCCACACTTCAGCGTCGCTTAAAGCCATCGAGTCAGCGATGGATATAAAGATCTCAAAACAGGCCGAGTTGTTGCGCAAACTCGCCTTTTACGGCGAGACGCTTCAGAGCCACATACTCCACCTCTTCTTCCTCGTCCTCCCTGACCTCGCCGGGGTCGGCTCCATAGTCCCGCTCCTCGCCTCTCACCCCGAGTTGGCGAGGACCGGGCTCGAGCTTAAGAGGCTCGCTAACGACATCTGCGCGGTAGTCGGAGGCAGGCACATTCAACCCATATCCCTCTTTCCCGGAGGGGTCGTGCACACGCCGAAGCCGAAGGAATTAAAGAGGCTCAGGGAGGCGCTTGCCGGGTCTTTCGAGGGGCTCGATAGGATGCTCGCATTCCTTAACGACCACCCGGTCCAGGAATTTAATTTGAAGCGCGAGTACATCTCTTTAAAGGACAGGGGCGAGTACGGGCTCTATAATGGGGACCCGGTATCCTCCAACGGATACGCCTTCAAGCCCGAGAGCTACACGAAGAAGATAAAGGAGTATGTCGTCGAGCACTCAGCGGCAAAGCACGCCAGGACCAAGGGGACTTTCATGGTGGGGGCGTTGGCCCGCCTCAACAACAGCTTCAGACAATTGAGCCCCAGGGCAAAGGCGGCGGCTAAGAAGGCGAAACTCACGGTCCCGTCTTACAACCCGTTCCTCAATAACATCGCGCAGCTCGTCGAGTGCTATCACTCGACCGAAAAAGCCATATCCGTCATAGATAAGCTCCTCCTCATGGGGCCAAAACCTGAGCCCGTGAAGAAGCCAAAGGCCTGGGGGCGCGGCTTCGGGGTCGTCGAGGCCCCAAGGGGAACGCTCTACCACGAGTACAAGATAAATAAAAACGGGCTGATCGAAAAGGCGGTCTGCATCATACCTACGGCGCAGAACCTCCGCTCGATAGAAGACGACCTCCGCTCGTTCGTGCCTGAACTCCTCGGCAGACCAAAGGCCGAGATAGCCCGCGCAGTCGAAGCGCTTGTCCGCGCATACGACCCCTGCATATCCTGCTCCACCCACATCATGGACGTGAAGTTCGCTTAATGCCGCGCCCCTTCTAAAGCCCTTGTAAATTCAATCCCTGTATAGTATTATTGATTTTTCTAGCCTCTTGGCCCATTAACGGCTTTCCTTCTGAAAAAGGTTTCAGGCCCCTTTCCCCGATGCAGATTAACATAGCCCCAAAATACATACTGGATAAGACGCTCGAGCGTAAGAAAAAGGACGCTTACAGGCCGGAGTACATCGACTTGAAGGCGATGCTCAAAGAAATACTGACGCTCGCCAACAGGTTCGTGCCGTCCGAATCCGGCTCCATACTCCTCGACGACCCGATACTCAACCAGAACAGGCAGAAGGCGGGGGTCCTTCATTTTGTAGCCTGCTTCGGCAAGGGCTCTGCCGCCCTCATGGAGACGATGCTCCCTGTGAAGATAGGCATAGCAGGCCGCACCTACACCTCCGGCAGGGTATACATAAGCAAGAGCGCGCGTGAGGACAAACACTTCTTCCCGGCGATGGACCAGAAGACCAAGTTCGTCACCAAGTCCATAGTATGCGCCCCTATAAGGATAAAGGGCGCGACCATCGGTGTAATAGAGCTCATAAACAGGATAGACCGCGTAAACTACGACCAGGCGGACTTGAACCTCCTTAAGATATTCGCCGAGTACACCTCGACCCTCATCCAGAACCTGCTCGACGCCAGGCGTTTCGGCGAGCTCTCCATAAGGGACAACCTGACCGGCCTCTATAACGACAGGTACTTCTACGACAGGCTCACAAAGGACATCTCGAAGGCGCTTAAAAAAAAGTCCGACTTAAGCCTCCTCTTCCTCGACCTCGACAGGTTCAAGGAGGTTAACGACACACACGGCCACCTGGCCGGGAGCCGGGTGCTCGTCGAAGTAGGCGCGCTGATATTCGAGTCCATCGAAAGGTTCAGGACGGCTACCGCCGCGCGGTACGGCGGGGATGAGTTCGTGGTGATGCTCCCCGGGCTCGATGCCGAGGCCGCCGGGGCGGCCGCAGAGAGGCTGAGAGCGGCTATCGAGGGGTTCACCTTCCTGAAGACCAGGTTCCACGGCGGCAGGGCGATAAGGCTCAAAGGTCAGATAACCTGCTCCATAGGGGTTTCCACTTTAAAATCATGCGCCGCAGGGCAGATGAGGGACGTCCACGAGGCCCTCATCAAGAAGGCCGACTCGGCCATGTACCGCTCAAAGGATTCCGGCAAGAACAGGGTCACCATAGCGGACTGATAATATCCCCTTTCCCTGCCCATTTGGCCAGCCAGCCACATAACCCCCTTATTTTACTTATTTTTTTCCAACCCGTCGCGTCGGCCCTCTCTTGACACAAAAAAACGCGGGGACTATAATATAGTCAGGGTCAGGCGAAAAAGTGAGATGAGAGTGGAGTAGCCTCAACGGAGGTGATATATATGTTCGAGCTTAAAAAATGGGATCCTTTAAAAGAGTTTTCAGGGATCCAGAGGGACATGGATGAACTCTTCAGGAGGGTCTTCGGCGGCTTGACACCCACGGGGCTCCTTAGGAGAGATGCGTTCAGGGGCGAATGGTATCCGGCGATCGACTGCTACATGAAGAATAATCAGTTCATAGTGCACGCGGATCTGCCGGGCGTAAACCCCAAGGATGTCGACATCTCGATAGTCGGCAACGTGCTTACCATCCGCGGCGAGAGGAAGTCCGATATCGAGGAAAAGAAAGAGGGATATCTCTTCCACGAGACCTCTTTCGGGGCTTTCGAACGGGTGTTGACGTTGCCTGAGGGCGTGGACGCTTCCAAGGTAAAGGCCACTTACAAGAGCGGCGTCCTTGAGGTATTGATGCCCGCAAAGGCCGAGGCCCTTCCGAAGAAGGTGCTGATCGAGATCGAGGCTGAGACGAAGAAGGCCGCCTGACCTGAATAAACAGGCCAAAAAGACCACCTCATCTCAAAACCCTAATGAGACCCGGCGAGGCATGACCTTACCGGGCCTTTCCGTTTCATGGGACTTCGGCACGCCAAAGTCACGAACGGAGTCTTTGGGATCAATCGATTCTCCAGCCGTTCGATACGGATTTGCCAGTCCGGCCAGGACAAAAAAAAGCCCGCCGGAGGTCCGGCGGGCTTTTACCTTCTTCTAAAGAGAAAATTGCTACTTCCTTCTCCTGAACCTCATAAGCCCGAGCCCGGCCATGCCTGAGCCGAGGAGGATAAGCGTAGAAGGCTCGGGGACTGAGGCGGTGTTGTAAGAGAGGTCGTCCATGAGCCACCAATTGCCGGTGCCGCTCGAAGTGACCGTGAATGAATCCACCGGAGAGCCGAAGTTGAAGCTCAGGTACGAAAAGCTCGACGGGCTGAGCGACATGGACGCTGTCCCGACCGAGGCCGCGCCGAGGAACCCTTCCACGGTCACGGATGTGGAGGTGGCGGTATAGGCGTTGTTCATGTATCCCCAACCCTGAAACCATGCCCCTGTGAGGTCGACAGGCGAGCCGGTAGTCGTTACCGTCAATACGCCGTAGCCGTTGAAGGCGGCCTCGTTGCCTGACACAAAGGTCGATGAATTCGCATAACCGCCATTGTAATAGTCCTGCGTGACGACGTAGTAATTCGAGTCCCATGTAAATCCGCCGTAGGAGGCGTCAAGCGCATTAAGGCTACCGAATGTGCTCCCGGTCTGACCTAATTCAAAATCAAGCGTGGCGGCCGAAGATACGCCGGCAAAACCGAGGGCAAGCGTGAGAGCGCAAAAACCTATGAGTTTCCTTTTCACTAAAATCCTCCTTGTTTGGGTGGTCAGTCAACCAGATGTTAGATATTAAGCAAGTACCATGCCAGAGACACAATAGCCAGACAACCTATTGTTTTGTAATAGTTTTTTGAGCTTTATAGTTTCTGCAAGTCTTGAATTGTAAAAAAAGTGGACTCGCCTGGGACTCAAGAATCCGTAGACTCCCTAAAAAGTGCTTATTTTTCAATTGGATACTATTTTTTGAGGGTGTAAAATTTATAGACACACCTGATGAGATTATTGATGAAGGTTATCTCCTGAGCATCTCCTTAAGGAGTTTCCTGTGGCATGGTTCATCTTCTTTGCAGGTGCAAAGGAGGGTGACATCTTTCCGGGCTGTCTTTATAATGGATTTAAGCTCCGAGAGAAGCTCCCTCTTGCGGGCGTCCTTTCTGAACTCTTCCATGTAGGCGCGCTCAAACTCCGCCCATTCTATCTCCCCGGCCTTCCATTTCTTTATGAGCGTGGGCTCTGGCCCGAGGTCCCGTATCCAGTAGTCCTGCGCCTCTTTCCTTATCCCACGGGGCCAGTACCTCGTCACGAGCACCCTGAGGCCGTCATTTTCGTCCGGGACGCTGTAAACGGACTTTGTCTTGACCATGAAAGCCTCCCTAAAACAAAAAGGCCCCCTCTGAAGGGATACCTTTGAGTAACCAGCCTGCCTGCATTACATCAGGTTTTCCCTGACTGGATTCCCGATTAAAACATCGGGAATGACCTCCAAAAAAAGCCCCCCCTCTCTCAAGGGGATAAGGGGCTGAAGACACAAAAAAAGGCGCGGCTGAAAGCCGCGCCTTTTAGGGACTTGGTTAACAGCGGAAGTCGTCAGAGCGCGAACGACCCGGTCCCGTTTATCCGCTCGCTGAAGTAGTTAATAGTCTTTTTAAGGCCGTCCTCGAGCTTTATAGTCGGGTCCCAGTTAAGGGTCTTCTTCGCTATCGTTATGTCCGGCCGCCTCTGTACCGGGTCGTCAGGGGGCAAGGGCATGCGGATGACCTTGGAAGAAGACCCTGTCAGCCTCCTTATGATGTTGGCGAGCTCGAGCACCGTGAACTCCCCGGGGTTGCCGAGATTTACCGGGCCAGTGACGTCGTTATTATCCATCATCTTTATGATGCCGTCGACGAGGTCGTCGACGTAGCAGAACGAGCGCGTCTGGGACCCGTCGCCGTAAATCGTGAGGTCCTGGCCCCTCAAGGCCTGGACTATGAAGTTCGACACCACCCTGCCGTCGTTCTCAAGCATCCGGGGGCCGTAGGTATTGAATATCCGTATGACCTTTATGTCGACCCCGTTCTGCTTGTTGTACGCGAACATGAGCGTCTCGGCGCACCTCTTGCCCTCGTCGTAGCAGGCCCTTGGGCCTATGGGGTTGGTGTTGCCCCAGTAGTCCTCTGTCTGAGGGTGGACCTTCGGGTCGCCGTAGACTTCGGAGGTCGAGGCCTGGAGGATACGCGCCCTCACCCTCTTGGCGAGACCGAGCATGTTGAGCGTCCCCATAATGTTGGTCTTTATGGTCTTAACCGGGTTGTACTGGTAGTGTACGGGAGATGCCGGGCAGGCGAGGTTGTAAATCTGGTCGACCTCTATGAGCACGGGCTCTGTGACGTCGTGCCTTACGACCTCGAAGACCGGGTTGTCCATGAGGTGCGCTATGTTCTCTTTCCTGCCCGTGAAAAAGTTATCCAGGCAGATGACCTCATTTCCTTCGCCAAGAAGCCTCTCGCAGAGGTGGGAGCCGATGAACCCGGCCCCGCCGGTCACAAGTATCCTTTTCAAAAAAACCCCCTTCGCTACCTGTTGTGGAATTCTGCTATCTTCGCGACGACGTACTCCTGCTCAACCGGCTTCAATTCCGAGTATATGGGGAGCGCGAGCACCTCTTTGGCGGCGGTTTCAGAGGCCGGGAACGCGCCCTTCCTGTAGCCCAGGTACTTAAAACACTTCTGCATGTGGAGGCAGAGAGGGTAATATACCTCCGAGCCGACGCCCTCGCCTGAAAGCCAACCCCTCATCTCGTCCCTCTTCTTAACCCTTATCACGTACTGGTTATAGACCGAGTAGTTCCATTCCTCGACGTGCGGGAGCGTGATTGCGCCTTCGAGCCCCGCCTTTTTAAAGAGCTTCGTGTATCTCTCCGCGTTCTTTACGCGCGCCTCGGTCCACTTATCAAGATATTTAAGCTTGACGCGGAGCACCGCGGCCTGGACCTCGTCGAGCCTGCTGTTCGCGCCGATCTCGTCGTGGTAGTAGCGCACCCTGGACCCGTGGACGCGGAGCATCCTGAGCCTGTCGGCGAACCTGTCGTTATCCGTCGTCACCATCCCGCCGTCGCCGAAGCAACCGAGGTTCTTCGTGGGATAAAAGGAGAAACAGCCGATGTCGCCTATGGCCCCCGCCTTTTTACCCCTGTACTCGGCGCCGATCGACTGGGCCGCGTCCTCGATTACCGCTATCCTGTTCTTTTTGCATACCGCGTTTATCGGGACCATCTCCGCGCACTGTCCGTACAGGTGTACCGGGATTACGGCCTTGATGCCTTTTGTCTTTTTTATGACGGACGCAAGCGCGTCAGGGTCTATATTGTATGTGCGCGGGTCTATGTCGACGAATACCGGGATGGCGCCGAGACGGGCGATAGAGCCGGCTGTCGCGAAAAAGGTGAACGGGGTCGTCGCCACCTTGTCACCCTGTTTGACGCCCACGGCCATGAGGGCAAGGAGTATCGCGTCCGTCCCTGAGGCGACGCCTATCGCATGCCTTGCGCCGCAGTACGCGGCTATTTCGGCTTCTAACCCGGCTACGTTCTTTCCGAGGACGTAGTGCTGGGAGTCGCAGACAGCCTTTATTTCGCGGAGCACTTCACTTTTTATCTTATTGTACTGCGCGGCGAGATTGAGCAGTTGGACTTTCAAAACCCTGTCTCCTGTATATTTGTATTTTCAGACCAGCTTTGACCTTGCGGGCCCTTCCCTTTCGATGGCCTTGCGCGCGTTATCGACTATGCCGTTTATGAAGGCCCCGGATTCCGCTGACCCGAACTTCTTGGCGAGTTCCACGGCCTCATCTATCACGGCCTTGTACGGGACGTCGGAATATTTAAGCTCGTAGACGGCGACGCGGAGGATATTCCTGTCCACGATTGCCATGCGCGCAACCGTCCAGTTGTCAGAATTCTCCTCTATGAGGCAATCTACCTCCGCCCTGTTCCTGACAACGCCCTTTATGAGCTCCTCACAATAGAGGCGGGCCTCGGTCCCCTCGGCGAGCCCGTCCATCTCTCCGCCATAGTCTTCGGATGCGGCGTCCTCGGCCATGTCCATCCTGTATAGGACCTGGAGGGCCGTCTCCCTCGCCTTTCTTCTTACATTCATGCTGTTTTCCGTAAAGCCCCTTGGTTTATTTCTTCTTTAAGGTCTTCAAAAGGTTCGCCATCTCCATGGCGGTCAGCGCCGCGTCCCTGCCCTTGTTGCCGGACTTGGTCCCGGCCCGCTCTATCGCCTGCTCGAGGTTGTCGGCGGTTATGATGCCGAAGGATACGGGGCACCCAGTGTCGAGCGCGACTTTGGCTATGCCCTTGGCGGCCTCTCCGGCGACGTAGTCGAAGTGGGGCGTGCCGCCCCTGATGACGCACCCGAGGCAGACTATGGCGTCGTACCTGTTAGACGCCGCGAGCGCCTTTGCGACTACCGGCATCTCGTAGGAGCCGGGGACCTTCACGATATCGACGTCGTCTTCGGCGCCGCCGCTCCTCAAGATGGTGTCGAGCGCGCCCTCGAGGAGCCTCCCGCTTATGAAGTCGTTGAACCTGCCAACCACGAGCGCGAACTTGAGACCCTTTGCTGTAAGGTTGCCTTCGATCGTCCTCGGCATAAAGCCTCCTGTAACAGGGGATTTTCAAATCCAAAAATAAAAAACCGGACCCGCCCCCGTTAAACGGGGCGGCCCCTGGTCTGTCGATACCGGACTTTCTCCCCCAGCACCCTGCCCCGCCCTACTTCGTCGTCTTCCCCGGGACTGCTTCGAACGAGTCGAGGTTCGTGAGGAGGTGCCCCATCTTCTCCTTTTTCACGCGGAGATAATTGACGTTCTTCGCGTGGGGGGTCGACTCTATGGAAACCCTTTCGACGACCTCTAATCCGTAGCCTTCGAGCCCGACTATCTTCTTCGGGTTGTTCGTGATTATGCGCATCTTGCGCACACCGAGGTCGAGGAGTATCTGCGCGCCTATGCCGTAATCGCGCAGATCCGCCTTGAAGCCGAGCCTCTCGTTCGCCTCAACGGTGTCGAGCCCCGCGTCCTGCAGCGTATACGCCTTCAATTTGTTCACAAGCCCTATGCCGCGCCCTTCCTGGTGCATGTATAAGAGGATGCCCTTGCCCGCCTTCTCTATCATCTTCATCGCGCCCTTCAACTGCTCGCCGCAGTCGCACCGCTCGCTCCCGAAGACGTCGCCTGTCAGGCACTCGGAATGCACACGGACGAGCACCGGCTCATCCGGGCTTATATCACCCTTAACGAGCGCGAGGTGCTCGTGAATGTCTATGTCGTTCGTATAGGCCACGGCCCTGAACTCGCCGCCGTACCTCGAAGGTATAAATGCCTCGGCGGCCCTGTGTACGAGGAGGTCTTTCTTCAACCTGTACTCGATTATGTCCGCTATTGTCACTATCATGAGCCCGTGCTCTTTGGCGAATATTTCAAGGTCCGGCATGCGGGCCATGGTGCCGTCCTCGTTCATTATCTCGCAGATGATCCCCGCCGGACGAAGACCCGCCAGACGCGATAAATCTATCGACCCCTCGGTCTGTCCCGTGCGGACCAGTACCCCGCCCTTACGCGCGCGTAGCGGAAATACGTGTCCTGGGCGGGCCAGTTCTTCGGGCTTCGCATGGTCCTGTATGGCGGTAAGAATGGTGACGGCCCTATCGGAAGCGGAGATGCCGGTCGTGACGTCCTTCTTCGCGTCGATCGATACAGTAAAGGCGGTCCTGAAGAGCGAGGTATTGTCCTCGACCATGGGTTTCAGGCCGAGTTCGTCCGCCTTCTCTTCGGTGAGCGTCAGGCAGATGAGGCCGCGCCCGTACTTTGCCATGAAGTTTATCGCCTCGGGGGTCGCAAGCTCGGCGGCCATGCAGAGGTCGCCCTCGTTCTCCCGGTCCTCATCGTCGACGAGGATGACGATCCTGCCTTCCCTTATCTGCCTTAATGCCTCTTCTATTCTCTTGATCGACATACTTTAAAAGCTCCTGCTACTTCTTTAAAAACCCGTGTTCAGCGAGAAAGTCTTCGGTCATGCCTTTTTTCCCGGATGATAAGTACCTCTCGACGTACTTCCCGATGACGTCAGTCTCTATGTTCACCTTTGCGCCTTCGGGCTTGTCCAGTAGGGTGGTTTTATTGAATGTGTGGGGGATGATCGCGGCCCTTATACTACGGCATGTTATCTCCGCGATTGTGAGGCTTATCCCGTCTATGGCTATCGAGCCCTTCCTTACTACCTGCCCCATGAGGGTGTCGGGGATCTCGACCTCGATGTCCATGGCGCCGCCCTTCGGCGTCTTTTTGAGTATCCTGCCGATACCGTCGACGTGCCCGGTTACCATGTGGCCGCCTAAGGGCTTCGATAAGGTAAGGGCGCGTTCCAGATTGACGCGGACCCCGGCCTGCAACTCCCCGAGCGTCGTACCAGCAAACGTCTCTTCGCTCAGATCCGCCGTGAACGCGCCCGCGGACTTACCCGCGACCGTGAGGCAGGCCCCGTTGATGGCGATGGAGTCGCCTAAACTTACTTCATCGAGAGAAAGGGCGGTCTCTATGGTTATTCTACCAAACGCGCCTTTTTTTTCAATGCTTTTTACTCTCCCGACGTCCTCTATGATGCCTGTGAACATGGCGAAAACCCCATTAAAGCCTGAAAGAAGGCCACATACGCTTCCAAACCACCCCGCCCGGCCCCCCCTGTCAAGGGGAAGAGATTCAAGCTGGAGCGCCCTCTATCAATATATCGCAACCTGACCTTTTTACAATGACATCCTTCAACCTTGGGGCGGCCTCAAGCCTTCGGAGACCCAAGGCGCCGATTGACGGCCTCCCGTCGCCCCCGATGAGCATGGGAGAGATGAAGAAGACGAACCTGTCGACGAGGCCGGCCCTTACAAGGGACGCGGCGAGCGTGCCGCCGCCTTCGACAAGGAGGCTTGATACCTCAAGCCTCCCGAGTTCCTTCAAAACGCGTCTTATATCGAGGCCGGCCTTTTTTGAGGGGACGGGAACAACCCTCGCGCCGAGCGCGCGCGCCCTTGCAACCTTTGCCGCGCTCGCGCCATGTCCGGTGAATATGACGAGCCTGCCCGGGTTATTAAAGACCTTCGCGCCGAAAGGTGTTTTGAACGAGCTGTCGAGGACGGCCTTCAAGGGGTCTTTGCCACGTACCTTCCTCACGGTAAGCTCCGGGTCGTCGCGCAACAGCGTGTTGACGCCGACCATGACGGCGTCGGCCTCAGCGCGTAATCTATGTACCGCCTTGCGTGACGCCTCAGAGGTTATCCAGCGCGATTCGCCGGAGGCAATGGCAATTCTCCCGTCGAGCGTGGAAGCGAGCTTTAAAGTGACAAATGGCGTCTTCGTGGTGATAAACTTCTCGAAGGGCCTGTTTATCGCGCGGCATCCCGCCTCAAGGACCCCGCTTTCGACCTCAAGCCCCGAGGCCTTGAGCTTCTTTATGCCCTTGCCCGCCACGAGCGGGTTCGGGTCTTTCGCGCCGATTAGCACCCTTTTTATCCCGGCGCTTATTACGGCGTCGACGCAGGGCGGAGTGCGCCCGTAGTGCACGCACGGCTCGAGCGTTACATAGAGGGTAGCGCCTTTGACGCCGCCTTTCGCCGACCTTAACGCCTCTATCTCAGCGTGCGGCCCCCCGGCCTTCCTGTGCCAGCCGGACCCGATAACCTCTCCGTTTTTTACTATGACCGCGCCTACGGCAGGGTTTGGGGACGTCTTTCCAACGCCCTTTTTGGCGAGCCTTAAGGCGAGCCCCATGAAGCGCTCGTCGCTTGTCCTCACTTCGACCTCTTCTTGACGTCGAGCAGGTCCTTCAGCTCCTTCATGAACTCGTTTATGTCGCGGAACTCGCGGTAGACGGAAGCGAACCTCACGTACGCGACCTCGTCCAGGGTCTTCAGCTCCTCCATCACCGCCTCGCCTATCGAAGACGACGGTATCTCTCTCTCGCCCGAGTCCAGGAACCGCAACTCTAGCCTGTCTGCGGCCTTCTCCATCTCCTCCATGGATACGGGCCTCTTTTCGCAGGCCTTCACTATGCCGCCGAGGATCTTGCCCCTGTCGAACGACTCCCTTGTCCCGTCCTTTTTAACGACGAGCGGGAGCGTCTCCTCCACCCGCTCGTAGGTGGTGAAACGCTTGGCGCACTCGAGGCATTCCCTGCGCCTCCTTGTAGTGGAGCCGTCCTGGGAGAGCCTTGAGTCAATGACCTTGTCTTCGAGAAAACCGCAGAAGGGGCACTTCATATCCGGGCAATATACAAAAAAAAGGCGGAAAAGACAAGAGGTTTGAGGGGGTTTGCCGTCTTGACCGCGCCGAAAAGAGTTAGCGGGCCTCATTGCGAGGAGCGCGCGCGACGAAGCAATCTCCGGGCCAGGACTGACTGAAAAAAAACAAGATGCTTCGCTCGCCTGTGGCCGTGGTTTATGAAGGACAGTGAATCTCCGCCGACAGGAGTCTGGTGTCTTACCGGCTAAAATAACAAAGGGCCCCCTTCCGGGGGCCCTTTGTCTCAATGCGACGGGTAGATGAGTTTGCGCGTTCGACAGTCCCTTACTTGTCGCCGAGTACAGCGTCCTTGCAGGCCTTGGCGACCCTGAATTTCACGACCTTCTTGGCAGGGATCTTTATCGCGGCGCCGGTCTGGGGGTTCCTGCCCATGCGGGCCTTCCTCTTGACGAGCACGAGTTTGCCTATCCCCGGTATCGTAAAAGAGTTCTTCGCTTCCTTGTAGGAGAGCTGTGCAAGCTGGTTGATCATCTCGCCGGCGATCTTCTTGGTGACTCCCACCTTCTTTGCCAACTGATCCGCTGTCTGTGACTTCGTTAACGCCTTTCCCATCTGAACCTCCTGTTTTTGTAATAAGAGATTTTTGGAATCCGCGCCGCGGCTTTCCCCGCGGCCACACACTTTAAACTCCGGCGGACGTTTCATTACCGCGCCCGAATTGAGCCCGCCGACACCTTGATGCCTCTATTTTCAAACGCGGCCAGGCCTCTAAACGCTCCCGGCTTTTCATACCGCGCGCCCGTTCAGGTTGCGCCGCCCCTTTGTTTACGCGGTCTCTGTAATTTAGGGTTTCTTATTCATACAATTTTTTTAAACCATTTGCAAGAACAAAAGTAGATTTTTTTTTAAAACGTCCATCGGGAAAACCGGCGCGCCAGGCCTCGAAAAAACCTCTTTCCATGATACGGTCCGAGCCATACCCCGCGCGCGAGAAAAATCCCGGCGCCTATTTTAATTTTCATTGACACATCACCCAACGAATGATAATAATGTCTATTACGCCCCCGGCGGCAGTCAGGATTGTTGCAGGGCGGCTTCGACAATGCGGGGCAGTAGCTCAGTTGGGAGAGCGCAAGGCTGGCAGTCTTGAGGTCAGGGGTTCGATCCCCCTCTGCTCCACCAAGAAAACCAAGGGGTTACGCGTTAAGCGTAGCCCCTTTTTCATTGGACTGTTGCAAAACTGTTGCAACTTTATCCAGCACCTCTACCCCATCCCTCAAGCTCTCCGGATAATGATGCGAATACCTCTGCGTCATTTTGATATCCTTATGTCCCAGAAGCTTCGCTATCTTGTAGAGGTCTACTCCTGCCTGAGCAAGCCTTGTGGCAAAGGTATGTCTGAGGTCATGGAATCTGAAATCCTCTATCTTGGCGCGATCCACAACATTGTAAAACGCCCTAAGGAGATTCCTTCTTAAAATCTTCGAGCCAGCCTCGCTTGCAAAGACATAACTGTTTCTGATATGCCTTACCTTTGCCTTCTCCTTCAGAAGCTCGAAGGCTTTCTGGTTCAAGGGTATGGTTCTCTTTTCGCCGTTCTTGGACCTCACAACGGTGACGGTCTTTCTGAAAAGGTCAACATCAGGCCACTCAAGAGAAAGGATTTCATCCTGGCGCATCCCGGTGCTAAGGGCAAAGACAACTATCTCCTGCAGCCAATAGCGCGGCTCTGTCTTGTTTTCCTTTAGCGTGGGATGAAGGACGCATTTCTCTATCAACTTCTTCTCCTCATTCACAGTCAGCCATCTGTCCCTTTCATTCCTGACCTTTTCCCTTGAGACCTTTTCAACAGGATTTGTCTGACACCACTCCCACTCCCTTACAGCCAGCTTGAAGGCCTGATGCAATAGCGTGCGTCTATGGTTTAAAGAAGCTGCAGCAAGACCCTTTTCCCTGCATTTGGCCCTATAGGCCGATATGAGGCTTGGAGTAACATCCTTCAAACGCGTGTCCCCAAAAAACTCCTTCATATCCTTCACCATGCAGATATCGTTATTAGCGGTACCGGGTGCCTTATTGGGAGCAGAATGCTCTTTAATATATTTATCCAATAAGTCACCTAAGGTCTTATCTGCTGTGACAGGCTTCTCAAACCACTTGCCTTCAGCTATTTTGGTTACGACCTTTGCTTCAATCTTTTCGGCAAGTTTTCTATCTTTCACCTTTGTGGACCTTTGTATCCGTTCACCATTGTGGGTAAAACTCATCCACCAGACCCGGCCTCTCTTAAAAAGCCCCATCCTTCTCCTCCTTTCCGAGGCCCTTGGTCGGTCTGACTTTCCGGTGATTAGAGTATACCTTTTTCCCTGTAGTTTCCTCAATAGCTTTCCGCATGATGACATCTATATCAATCATGTCATTTTTGTCAAAACTTCTGATAATATCTTTGGCCCTTTTATCGGCGTCAACTATCTTCCTCTGGCCAATCTCCCATGTGTCTATATCGGACTTTTTAAACCTGACCAGCCTGCCAAATTTGAAATAAGGGATTTCTCCCCTATTGGCTTTGTTATATAAGGTTTTCTTTTTAATCCCCAGATATTCAGATAGTTCGTCAATATTTAAATACCCTTTCATTTAACAATCCCTCTCGGCCTTATAAACATTTTTTCAGCCTTATTCAGATCAAGCGATTCACTTATGGGAGATATACTTAAATATTACTTTCACAGGTAATATATCTATACAGGCATTCCTTCTCTTTAAAGTCTTTCCCTCCCTCTCTCAATCTGCTTTTCCCCTTTCCTGAAACCGCTAAAAAAAAGGGGGAGCAAAAATGCTCCCCCTTACCTGCCATTGTTGTATAAAACAACTTATTTGAATATCAGGCGATGTCTTTGACTATATTGGCAGTCTCGGACAACACCTCCTGTATCTCCGCCAAAAATTTTTTAATCTGTTTTTTCTTCTCAGCGCCGATCTCCTTCAGCGTGAAATTGCGCCCTAACATCAGTTCATTGAACGTCCGTAGGTCCTCACGAACGCCCTCAAACTTATGGATAGTCTTGTCGATATCCGTGGCCTGCTCCAGCAATTCCTTGAAGGTCGAAAGCTTTTCCTCATAATGACGATTTTCATCCACAAGGTCTTTCTTCTGTCGCTCCAAGGCCTTTATAGCATCCTTTTTTTCCTCCAGTTGCGCCTGAAGGCTTTTGTAGCTTTCGTTAGCCTTCTCAAGGTTGTTCTTGGCATGCTTGATTTCATCCGCGTACTGCTTGGCCACCTCTTTCTCTATTTTCTTTATCACCTTATCCCTATCTTCAGGGTCATCAGGAATGACAAGCTTTTTGCTCTCCTGTAAAGCCTGAACTTGAGCTTTGGCCTCTTCTGCAAAGCTCTTGAGTCTTTGCTCGAACTCCTTTTCCTTAGCCTTAATCTGCTGTCTGGCCTCTTCCAGCTCTTCCTCTATCTCCTTTTTACTGACATCGAGCTTGTCGAGTTTTTCGGTCATTTCCTGAACCGCAACATCAACAGCCCCGGCTGAAAAATCCCTAAGCGCCTTCTCCTGTCGATCCTCTGAAAGGTTCGCCCAATCCGAGATCAAAGCAACCTCCTCTTTACGTATCTCGGGGTTCTTCAGCATGCTCGATGCTTTATCTCTCAATGCAGGAATAAGACGATCCAGCAGAGAGTGAGGGGCTATTGCTAACAATGCGTCCTTCTCTTTTTCGTAGTGCTTTCTCTGTTTTACATCCATGTGCCTACGGCAAAGTTCAGTCTCATATGGGATCACAGCGGTGTATAACGCAGGATCCGCAAGGGAGCATTCTACCGCCGTATAGCCGAGTTCCCTCAGCACCCCTAATCTGGTCCGGCCATCGAGAACTTCGAATGTATCATCAGGCAGATCCCTGACGAGAAGAGGATAGAGAAGACCTAACGCTATGACGCTTCGTTTCAGCCTTTCTACATCTTCAGACCCTACCGGCTCAATCGGTTGACCAGTTATGACAAGTTTGTCGATCTCGATCAAAATCGTTTTGCCTTTTTCCATTATTTTGAGACCTCCTTTTAGGTTTTGACCCTCTAAAGCGAAAATGAATCGTATTTTTAGTAACCGGGTGACTCCAAACGGACATCCTTCATAACTCGTGTCCGCTTTTGGTAACCGGGTGACGCCAAACGGACATCCTTCATAACTCATGTCCGCTTTTGGTAACCAGGTGACGCCAAAAACTTGATTTTTTCGAACCTTTCCAGTAATTCGCCGGAAAGATCGACATTGTCTTCCAATAGTTTTTCTATTACCTCATCAATACAGGAGCTGATTTTTCTCAGAGCCTCTTGTTCCTGATGAAAAGCTTGCTGTATCATATAATTCGACACCTGATTCTCCGAAATCAGGCCTCGGTTCTCTTTTTGCAGTTTTCCCTCTTTTGCCAGTCGTCTTATATGTCGAGAGCTCATTCCGAGTTTTCTGGCGGCTTCATCGGTGCGAAACGTCTTCCTTTCGTAAAGCTCGTCCCTTACGAGTCCAAGAAAATCGACCACGTAATCCTTGACTGAAAGGGTTTCTATAGCTGGTATGCCGCCCTCAAGTTTCACTTTAAGATACCCCTCCATCCTTTCAGCTACGCCGAGCTCACCGCAACTTCTTATTGACTGCATCATCGCTATGTATGTTTTTGGATCGGAATCCTTTGAGACTTCTTCAAAAGATTTTCTCCACTTCTTGTATGCCGTTTTTTTTGAATACCCGGCTTTTCTGATCAACCTGACATACTCGCGGCGAGAGAGAATATCATTAAGATGGAGATAATCTATCTCCTGTTGCGACAGCCCATACCTCAAAACATCTTGATATGTGACTTTCTTGCAGAGCAATTTATCGAGTAGTTCTTTTCTGAATTGAGCGCTTTGCACCACAGTAGCGGTACTCATTAACTTTCACCTCGCTATGTGCCGTGGCTCCTTACTGAGGAATTGGTATTTCACTCCTCCTCCTTGGCCATATCTTCGAGCCAGTCACCATTTTTGTCAGCGTCTTTTTTCGCCATATCCACAAACGCGCGCTTGCTGCGAACCGTATGGGCCGATGGCAGATCCTTCTTACGCCTGGCGTACTCACTGCCGTGCAACGATTTCACGTGCTTCCCATCCGCGTCGTATACGTCATAGATTACACGGTCGGTATCAACGGCGAGCTGGAAATGCTTCTGGAGATACCAGTATGCGTAAGTCTCCAACTTCATTTGACTGCTTTTGCCTTTCCTGTACTTCGCAACGGCGGACATCAAAGCGATGAACGCCTGCTGCTTCAGATCATCGAGGCTCGTATCGTCGAACCTCATTATCCGGCGCGCAAGCTTGTTAATGGCCGGCTCCATCCTCTCATACAGGGTCTGCACGTCTCGCCATGAATCCTTCTCTTCCATTGCCTTTTCCCGTCGTTTCTTCTTTACATGCATTTTGCCCTCCTTTTTTTGTATTACCTCCAAAAACGTAATTACCCTCTCACTACCTCTCTTCGATGTTTCTTATTTAAAATTCAACTAATTATTTAAATATGTTAATAGCCTGTACTTTCGTACGGGTCTAATTTCAAGATGATGAAAAACAAAAAAGCCGCCAAGGAAAACCTCGCGGCTTCGTTTGAAGACATACTCAAAAGACTCTGTTTATCAATTACGTCCGTACGCTCGTCGGCAGTCGAAGGTAATAGATAGATGGATTCTTTACCTGGGGCTATAGAACGTGCAGATAGGACACTTGGTCAATTTTTTCGTGGTCAAAGCGATGGCAGACTACGACTCGTACCTCGTATGTCTTCAGGGTGGGGAGTTGCTCGCGTTACTGCCCAGGAAATACGCGAACCGTCTCTACAAGGTAGGGGAAGCGGGGTGGGCGGCGGTCTTCGAGATCAAGGGGGCAAGAATAAACCTCTCCCAAAAATCTCCCCAGTACATCAGGAAAATCCTCGAGTACCTCACCGCTCCCCTTATTCAGGAAAAAAAGATCAGGTTCAAGAAAGTGGCCCTAGTCGCCGGTGCCCCGTTTTGCAAGGTGGCAGTAGCGGTAGACAACGAAATGTCACAGAAAGACCTAGTGGAGCTCTGTAAACCGTATCTTGCGGACCTCAAGCAATACATCGCCGAGCACGTGACCTTCGTCAAATACTCCGACGATATCGAGAAGTACGTCGTCAACGCCCTGTCGCCTGGACCGAAAAAAGCAATAAAAAAAGTAATATTCTTTCAGGAATCCAATACCGCCGCGGTCTACGTAAAGTCTTCCAGTCTCGCCATCTTCTACGGAAGGCACGGACAGAACGTAGCGGCCGCTGCAAAGCTCACGGGGATAACCATCGAAATCAAGGGAGACTAAAGAAGAATGAAGAACACCACAGGATGACCCCGATCACGGTAATACCAATAAGGGTCCGGTGATTCCGGGTAATTCCTGCTCGATAAGTCCCAGCCCTATTGGCGAAGGGATATCGCCAACCGAAATATCCCATCCTCTAAAAAGAGGAAAAAAAGCCCTGCCTGGAGCGGCAGGCAGGGCACTAATTTTCAACGGAAGGGAATTTTTCATGAGAAACAGCTGTAAAACCGACAAATCGCTCAAGCCGTTCAGGGTAGGCGCCTCATCTCGTACAATCTATGCAAAGGACGCGCTACACGCAATGGAGATATATCGCAAGAGACTCAAGGGCGTCAGAAAACACGGGATCATACAGGTAGTCCCGCTACAACCCAAAAAAGAAAAGGGAGAAATATTATGACCGAAGAAAAAAGAAGATGGAAAGAAAAGACACCGGCAGAGATAGAGATACTCAAGGCGAAGGCGCAGAAACGGCGCGAAAAAAACCTCCGAATAATAACCGAACATATAGATTCGGTGTGTATTATTCCGGCTGATAAACCGGCATCGGCGAGGTACGCACTCGTTGATATGATTTTAAACGCCGACAAGATGGTCTCTTTACTCAAAAGACAGGTCGGCTTCAATCTATCGTTTGATATAGCCAGGAATCTCCTTGAAAACCTCAATGACTTCATTGATCATCTCTGGGCTAATGTCATCAAAACCTCGCCCCATCTCTATTCCTTCAACAAAAGACATTGGCGCGAGCTCAACGACACAATAGACATAAAGCTGAAACTCGTGGAGGGTAGGAATTTCGTCAATGTTATTGACCCACGAAGCGAGGAAATAGGGCAGATTGCCATCGCCGTAAAAATCCTGGAAAATCACATACTCTACGTCCGGACAACAGGGTCGTTCGATAAGATGGAAGAGACCATCAACATCTATCGGAACACTATTGAGGAATTCGACTCCTTTCTGATCGGCCTCGCGAAGACGATAAAATTCGATTACAGGTCTTCCCTCAAAAAACACGAATTCGGAGAGGATGGGCAGAAAACGGACAGAACAGCCTGGCCTCTCCTCTCCGAGGAAACAACGGAAGCAACAAACTCCGTGGAACAAGCGGAAAAAGAGGAAAAGGCCGACCCGAAGAAAAGGCGGAAAATGGTGTTACCGGGCTCGACATAGAATATAACCGGCAACCTTTGAATCTAAAAAACCCCGATTACGCTAACAGGTAATCGGGGTTTCTATTTCGGCACCCTAAGCAGGTGACGACCCACAACGCCTCAACATCTGCAGCCACTCTTCCGATTCGTTCTGCCACCAGTTCTGACAAAAAACTGCAACTCTCATAGTTTTAACATGCTGAAATATCCTTAACAAAATCAGTGGCTTTTTGTTGTGTGCAGGTCGTTTTTTTAGAAAGCCTTACGGCTATCGATGGCTGAGTAACGGTGCCATGCCCACCTCACATGCCTGTAGAACGCAGCTTGGCATCAGGAAGTCCGGTTACGCCGTAGGACAAATAGTGCCCCTTTAAAACTGCGTTCAGGTACCGCGATGCCATTCCGATGGCTGATTTCCTTTCTCCTTGCACCAGCTCGTGACCAAGCTCAACGCCTTGCTATGTCGGCTAAATTCAATGGTTGCACCATAGCCTTTCAGGCCCCTGGAATTTTTGCAGTTTAAATTTTGTCGTTCTCAGCATAGCACCAGAATACGTTTCCTTGTTGTAGCCAAAAATGACTCTTGCATCCGACTTTGCGCCACACTGAAGGATAAAGACTTACCGCGCCGTCATCATGCTCCGTAATGGTCCATCGCGGGCGCTGGTTGTGCATTAATCCCATTTGAAGGACTTCCCCGCACCCGCAAGGGCAAATCATCGCAGCATACCATAGATGATCATTTTCCCCCGCGACATAAATCGTCCGTGGATGTAATTGCTCAGGCAAATTCTCTACCTTTATTGCTGTATAGAAAGCTGGTTTGCAGCAAAACCAATTCCAGATTTTATTTAAAACGTCCACTATCCACTTCATGCTACTGATTCCTTCCTTTTGTCACTCAGTGCTGGCATATCCAGGAGTGGGATCACATCCCCACGCCCTAGGTGGTTGGATAGCAAAGCACAGGGCACATCATGTGCCGCATGTTCGTAAATACCATGGCTGAGACTTATAGTATGCCGATCGTACTCAGCATTAGGGTCTAGCCGATATGGGTGAAGGCGCGCCAGCAGCTCATTGACAGCTAATGCCGCATATACCATGTTTACAGACATCACGGCCGGTTTTTCTTCGTGAACACCCTCGATGTAGCCATCCCCCACCTGTTCTGCATATGCTACGGGATCGGTACTAAATAGTGCGGCGGCATGCGCCTGGTCGAGAGTATAAAGACCTCTGCTGAGTAGGCTGGATCCGCCAGGCTTGAGATAATGGACAGAACCACAAACCTGTTCAACGCCACCTGCGCCGTCTGCTATTAACCTTACCCCAATATCAAAATAGGGGAGGATGTAGAACGACGATATCCTGTTTAACAGGTGGCGTCCGTCTATGCTGTCCATACATCCAAAAACTATATCACACGCGGTAACCGCCCTGACCGCATCTGGATCATATAGGTCTGTCGCGAAAGTCTCCACCTTGGTCCCAAAGCCCATTTCGCCTATGGCCCGTGCCATTACATCAACCTTGAAGGCCCTGCATTTGGCATCTTCCATTGTTGCCTGTGGAATTCGATTAAGATTCTTCTCCTCAATACGCTCTGGATCTATAAGAACTAAAGTGCCGACACAATTTCGGCTCAATAACTCAATGACGAGGCTTCCCGTTCCGGAACAGCCCACTACACCGATTTTTAGGCGACGAAGTAATTGATAGGTCCCATCTCCAAAAGCTTGGGCTATACGGATACCGTATTCAGGAATCGTATTGGAATCCAAATGCGAACAACCCCAGAACTTCAGATCATCTCCGACCCATTTTATCGAGGCAAGTGGCCGGAATTGGCCTTCCTGATTTATGGTCCTCCCTATCAATTTGCCATCAGGCAACATAATTAAGCTTGCATGAGGGCTATTATCACCTAACCAAATGCCGAGATAAGAGAAAAACTCACGGTCCGATTTATCGTCAGTACGTGAAAAAGAGGGATAACCATTCGGGTGACTATGAATTTTCATCACTGCCATACCGGTTCTTTCTGCTCGGGACAGCAATTCCGGCATTTGGCTAGTCGACCAATTAACGCACTCAGGCGTACGCACTCCACAAGAATGGTAAGGTATGGTAACGATTTCCCTCACGAGCAGGCCTTGCTCTCCTTTTCCATGCCGGCGACCGCATAAGGCGAAAGCAACGGCTTCCTTCCCATCACCGGGAAAAAGATGCGCCGTAAGCTGATCGTGCTGCTTATCTGTTAGCGACAGAGTGACATTCATGACTAAACCTTTCCCAGTTCTTGTTTTAACCATTCAGACACTAGGATCATGTGAGTTTCGAGGCTATCGATACCTGGTCGCCATGGGTTCTGTGGAGTTCTATGCCTGGACCAGCGCTGCCAATCCTTGCCGTCGAACCTGTCACTACATACGGCTTTGATTGCCCTACCATCCGATCTGACCAAGGCAGGGAAGAAATATACCATGTCAATTTGGGTATCGGGGTAAGTACGCTCGATCCTGACGTTCAAGTCCGCATACGTTGGTTCATAGCTATTGGGGAGTTTGTGACCGTAAATCACTACCCGCTGCACAGTACCTTCGTTAACTGCCTCCCAGGGAAGGCCAAGGCGTTCAAGAAAATTCAAGTCCTCTTCAGGCAACTCGAAATCCCGCCTAAGCTCCTGCTTTTGTTGTGCAGGTTCAGCGCCTTCCGTCTGGTCGAGCGGCAAAGTCATAAATCTTTCAACACCAGGGGTGCGGAAATCTGCAACCTGATCAAGCCCAACTATTCTGGTCTCTCCGCCCTTAAGCTTCTGATAGAGCGAAAAACGATCCGGGGGCTGCTTTCCGGCCAAAATCAAAAGTTGCCTACCAGTCATCTCGGGCACGGTCACATCATATTTCTTATTGTCGATACGTATACGATACTGTTCTGCGTGAAGAATTTCCTTGCCCTCTTTGGCATATTCCTCAATGTCGATAATCTTTTCCATTTTTCTTCTCCCTTATGGTTTTGAATTTAAGTTGCTATTTTGGGCGCTTAGTCTTCCTTGCGAACGCCCTTGAAAGGCTTGTTGTCGACTTTCTGATCCATAAACTTTCCAGTTTCGGCGTCACGCTTGATCCAGCGATCAACAACTGGATTGTAGACTTGGCTACGGTCTTTCACTGCACCTTGCCGATGTCCGTCACCATTAGGCGGATTCTTAGCCATATATCACCTCCTTTTTCAATATTGTTCAAATCAACTTCTAACTTGTTTCCTAAACATTAAACATTAAAAGCAAAAAAAAGGATGCTCAATAAAGCGAACCTTGTTGAACTTTAGAATCGATGACAAGATCCAGATCAACCAAACGATAGCACATCGACTCAATTGAGACGTTAGAAAATCCAAATTGGATTATTTGCCTGGCAACGGTTCGCAAATTATAATTCTCTGCAACATTAAGCCTGTTCTTTTCCAAATCTTTAATCGGAAACAGTCCATGCTCTTGAATAGTCGATATAGAGGCTCGCACCATAGAACTCGGCATCAGAAGCATGGCCGCAAACTGGTCCGCCTGCCATTCAGCCGGATCCTTTTTTTTACCAGATCGACATACTACAGCAGGTGTTGGCCGCATGTGCTCTTCATAAGCAAACAAAGGAAGAGTTACCTTATCCATCTCGTATATCGGTCGATGCATCCACCAATGTCCAATCTCATGGGCCATCGTAAAAGAAAGCCGCCCTTCTTTTTGTTCCAAAGAGGAGTCAATCCGTATAACCTTGTCTTCAAACCAGGTGGCCCCTAAAACATCTGGCATAGAAAGAAGTTCTTTGAGGTCAAAAAGTTGAAGATCTATTTTCAAATAACCTTCTACTATATCGTCAATATCGATTGGAGGTACGAGCCTTACACCCTTCCAAGACTCATACTTGTGCAAAAGGTCTAAAGCCATACCTTCAATCTCTAATTTTTTCCAAAAAGGGACTTTTAAACTCATTTCTTCGACTTTCTCTCTTCAAGCATCTTTAATAATTCGGTTGCAGAAACATTATCTTCTTTAGCTCTCCTTAAAAATGCCGGCATGCTTGAGTCGGATTTTATCAGATCAGAGACTTCTCCTGGTACTCGCCCTGCTAACCGCATTAAGTCGTCAAAGTTGTCATTGAGCACTTCTGCCAGCTTTAAAATCTTCTCTTCGCTGGGAGGACTCGTTTCGGCATTGTTCTCTATTCGTGAAAGATAAGTTGCAGAAATGCCTACCTTGTTAGCTGTTTCGCGTAATCCAAGCCCACGCAAAGATCTCATCCTTTTCAAACGGGCTCCAAGTGTTTCGCCCATAATTCCTCCTTATTTCTATTTTATAGCATACTACGACGCGCCTGTCAACTAAACACTAAACATTCCCCGTGTTGGACAAAGAGGCGTGCATCTTATTTGATCCTCGTCCTAACCCCAAATTGCGGGCAGCTACTTATATCCCACATTTCAAGAAACCAACAAATAATGCCCATTCGGGACTCGTAGATACAGGCATAAAGGCTCGTAACCCGGCGTATAAGCCTGTAGAAAGGCGAGTGCCAAGGAGACCCTGACCGATTCGACTGTCCTTCTCTTTGACGTGCCATGAACAAAATTTGCGTTTACAGTCGGTCTCCGGGTTAAGGCACCTCTGAGTCTACATCATCACCTCCTTTTCCTCCACAGGATTTTCATAGACATACTGCTGATAGAGCTTCAGGCCGTCTAAGAATGTCTGAAGCGGGGTTCACCCCTATCTGTTTCCATTGCCACAGCGCCTATCTTTCATCATAAGATATCCTTTCAGGTCGTTCAAATCGTGAAAGGCCGTAGCTACATTCCTTATCTCCAAAGACGTCATATCCGACCGTCCAACACAAATGATCTTCTTCCCCAAGTTCTTGAGATGGTTGAACACAACCACGAAATCGGAATCCCCGCCGAAAAACACCAGCTCGTCATATCTGTCTATCTCGGTCAGAAGCCTGAAAGCTATCTCCACGTCCATGTTGCCCTTTATCTTATCCGGCAGCACCTTAACTTCCTTGTCGATGACGTTATATCCGCTGTATATCAGTGCCTTCCTGAAGGCGTGATACCTGCTGATCTTTTCAACCTCCGACGCCGGTGGATACGCGGTGAAAAAAAAGGCCCCGCTCATCTTCTTCCGGCTGCCGAAATAACGATATGCCTTCTCCCAGTCTATGAACCAACCGTTATTCATCTGCGCGTAAAACATATTCCCGCCATCAACAAACAACGCAACCCTTTCCTCAGCTACATGACCCTTACGCTTCTCACCATCATGTTTCATGGCGTCATGAGCTTCTTCCTTACATGAAGAACATGTTCCTGACCTTAAATCCTCCCACCTTCCGCAAACCCTACAGATACCATTAGAATCCTTAGCCGCTCCACCTCTGTGAGCCTTAAGTCTCATATTCGTACGCTCCTTGTTCTCAGTCTGCTAAGCTCGCAATCCTTTAAAAGTCTCTCTCCTCGTTAGCAACAAAAGCGCTGAACCGCCAAACATAGAAACCGACGAACCACCAAACGCGCCAAACAAAACCCTCAAGCACCAGAAAGCTCATCTCCCGCTCAAATCTTCTTCAGCTCCGGATGCCTTCTCAGCCGCGCCCTTACCCTTAATTTCACCTTCTGTGCTACCCTTACTAGAAACGGCAATGTCTTCGGATTCATTCTAAACCGGCGCCTGCACAAGGAAGCAACCTCCCGTGGGGTCTTTCTCGGGTCCCTACCAAACTTTTTCTCCAGCCACGCCTCCAAATCCTTCCACACGAGATCGGGATAGGTCATCTCACAGACCAACTGCATCCACTGAAGGCGCCTGGCTTCACTGAGTTCGGCAAGAAGACCATCGATAAAAAGCCTTTGATGGCGGGCATCAACACAATTGAGCATCCTGGCGGCCGTGATTGCGCATTTTTCCTGATTCATAGTGTCCTCCTTCCCGCTAAAAGCACCAAACGCACCAAACCGCTGAAGGGAGCAGTCATCAACCCTGCCAATCGTCTTCCTGGCCGGCATATCCCTCAGGGTGCATCCGCATACGCATCAAAACCCTGCATTTTACCCTCCGCGCCATCTTCATCAGGAACGGATACATCTTTAAGTTCGTATGGTAGTAATTGACACACATTGAAACTATCATCCCGGGGGTTCTCTTCATGTCGCTTCTAAACATCCCTTCCATCCAGCGGTCTATCTTCATCCATCTTGTCTCCGGGTAAAGGGTATGACAGGTCCACTCAAGCCATTGAAGGCGCTTTTTATCGCAGAAACCCTTAGTAAGAGTCTTCATGAAAAGACGCTGCTGAGAGTAATCGTCGAGGCCTTTGACCAACTTGATACCGGTTGCGACATACTTTTTCTGATTCATAATTAGCCTTTCTTTCTATGTTATTAATCAATCCAGTAGCATCCTGACAGAATTTGAGCAGCCGACATATAAGTACTTATATGTTGTGTGTTAATTTGACTGCTACAATCCGCTCCGAAACAAAATATGCCCTGTGAATAAAGGGCAATTTTTTCAAACGGGATGTTCGGCCACATGCCTACTAAAAGGTCCGGTCGCCATACGCGACTCTTGACGGAGACGATGAGCTCCATATATGTATTACCTTTGAAAGTCAGGCGGCGAGGAAAGAAATTGAAAATTTCTTGTATAGAGGAACTTTTTTATTTTTATCAAGTCATAGAATGAAACGAACTAAACATTAAAATTGCCGATTTTAAAAAAATGCCAGGAACAATTTTGATTTTTTTGTGGTTCTGCCCTGAAAAGTCTCTACATGACCCTTCCTGAATCTATTCCCATCAAAGAATGCTAAAAATCCCCACCACTCACCCCGACTCTACGATCCCATAAACCACCGAAACGTCCCCGTGATTTAAATTTGCGCTTCGAATCTCATGCCAAAAAAGTCGCAATAGGTAAGCTACCGTCTTTTCGAGAAAATTCCGGAGATGGTACCAATCTGGTTCCTTTCTTTCACAAAAAAACGGCAAAAATCATTTAAAAGTTCCTAATTCCGCACTCTCTGGCGGTAATACATGAATATGACGGCAAGAATTTCCTATATCAATCAATTCAAAAGGATGGAAAAGGATATGCAGAAGATAGTAGGCATCGACTTGGGATTTGGTTTCTGCAAGGTATTCTCTGACAACGGAAGGCACATATTTCCTTCAATCGCGGGCCCTTGTAACGAAGAGGTCCTGAGAGTTTCAGGGGTGCGTAACCCGGCTTATGAACACGAGACCGTCTTTCTCGACAACAAGAAGTTCCTGGTCGGGAACAGCGCTGCCAGATACTCCGAAAGGGTCTACCAGGCAAGGGACAAGGACTGGATAGACTCGTTTACCTACCGCTGCCTGCTGCACCACGCCCTAAGGCTCGCCGGAGTCGACAACTCGTCCCTAACTCCCCAGGAAACGGTTATTGTAACCGGACTGCCGGTCACCCATTACCGCTCCTGCAGGCCCAAGCTCATAGACCTCGTAAAGAGCATGGCCCATCCTGACGTATCCGTCAAAGTGACCCTGCAACCCCTCGGCAGCTATTTCGATCACCTCCTCTGCGATGACGGGGGCATACAAGACATGGAACTCGTACACAACCGGGTCGGGGTCATAGACATCGGTTTCTACACGAGCGATTTTATAACAGTTGAGTCCCTCGAACTCGTGAAGAACCTCTTGGAGACGCGAGAAGGTGGGATGTCCTCGGTCTACCAGGAGATAGCCAGGGACATATTCAACAGCCACGGCATCAGGAAGGAGACCTACGAAGTCGAGCGCGTAGTCGCCGACGGCTACGTAAAGGTGTACGGCGAGAAGAAGAGGATCGCCGACATTGTACGGCCGAGGTTCGAGAGGTTCGCCAGGGAGATCGAATCAACGGCAAGGATATTGTGGAAAGACGGGGCCGATATCGACCGGATTCTTGTAACAGGCGGGGGAAGCGAAGACTTGAAGGATTATCTTGAATTCTACAAGCACGCTACTTTCATGTCTGGCGGCCAGTTCGCCAACGTAAGAGGTTACGTGAAATTCGCCAGGAGCCTAAAGGAGGTATAAAAATGAAAACACAGAGTAAAAATGGCTCTAACTCCCGTAAGACATTGGTGGTCAAGGTAACGTTCTCAAGCCTGAACACGATTGATGCCGAAATCATACCAATCCTGGAGAAGCAGAGGAACAAGGCGAGCTATGTCAGGAAGGCAATCTTTTGCCACATCAAAGGCCTACCGAATAAACGGCCGGGCGAGGACCTGAACCCTTCAGCCACCAGGCACAAGCTGAACGCGGCTATGAAGGGAAAAATGTCCATGCTCGAGAACCCGGACTTTTAGGAAGGAGCATTTACCTCTTGACAAAAGTTATTTGTATATGTATTAAAATACATATATGAAGAGAGAAACACCCGAGCAGGTATTTGAATGGTTCAAGAATGAAGTACAGAAACTCTGGCCGGTTGCGAAAGGTTCTTTTGGGCTCAGAAAGAACACCTGCGTACGTTCAGATTGCAAAGCCTGCAAAAAAGGTAAGGGACATCCGGTTTATACGCTTCATATCGGTGTGAAAGACAGGAAAACCTCTATTTATATACCCGAGGAGTTGGCAGGGACTGTGGAAAAGGCTGTCAGCAACGGCAGGGAACTCGAAAAGCTCGCGGTACTCGCCGGCGAACGGTATGTAAAGGCTTTAAAAAGGGAAAGAGAACGGGAGCGTAAGAAAAAGTGAAGGGAGGGGCGATGGATAAGACCGATCTCAAAATCAGCGCTACGGACTTGAAACAATGGTCTTTTTGCCCTCGCCAGTGGTTTTACTATAAGGTAACCGGACAAAAACCGAAGTTCAACAAGGCTATCAAAGGGGGCCTTGCACACCACCGGCTAAAAGGAGAGGCGGTGGACTCGGTTGTCAGGGCCCAAAATAACCTTGTTTTCATGTTCAAGACAGGGGGTGTTATATGCTTGTTATTGTTTTCGTTATACTGGCTTTTTTTACGATAATACTGGTCTCCTGGATTGTCCTTCTGAAAAGGCGTTCGGAAGCCGGCATAGGCGGCTGGGTGAAGGATTCGGACCTCAAAGGCGGAGGGAGGAAATATGTTGACCAGGCTACCGGAATAGTAGCCAAGCCTGATATAGTTCTAAAGGGCAAGGTCATCGAGGTTAAGAGTTACGCCGTGAAGAATAGACCATTTAGTGGAGATATTCTTCAAACCACTGCCGAGATGAACGCCGTTGGAGTGGGTAAGGCCGAAATCCATTATCTAAACAGGAAATTCCGAGTGGAGAACACCCTACATCTGAGAGGCGTTCTTATGCGCGTTTTTCATACGATGAAAGAGCATCTTGACCATAATACAGCGCCGCATGGGACTCCTACTAAGGGGAGATGCCGGGTTTGTGAATTTAACGACATATGCCAGGAACGGTGCTGAAATTCGAGTGAACTGCAAAAAGCAACTCAACAATTTTTACTCATAATGGCCTGGCAACGATCATTTTACCCATCTTGACAGCCCTAGAGGCCAAGAGTAGAATGGTGTCAAAAGGAGCGTAACCTTATGGATATTTTAATTATATGGGGTGTTGGGATCGCATTTCTAATTATTATCGCCATTGTAAATAAAATAAAAAAGGCTAAAGGGATTGAAAAAGTGGCAGTCGAGTCTCATCACTATCCGCTTGATATTGGAAAGGAAATGGACTTCCCTAACACAGGTGGTTACCGAAAAAACAAATTTTAATCGGGTTTCTTTCTTAGTTCCTCCAAATCCATCTGACGTATATTCTCGCCTACCTTGTCGAGCACATGTTTAGCTGTGCCTACCGGGGCATCTGCTCCATAGTCTATTGATTTTGCTTCTCTGGATTGGTCATAGAGATTTTGCGTAAAATCACCTATCTTGCCTGCCACATATTTTTCTGTAGTATTTCTATCGAACCCTTTTTCTTTGGCCTCTGATACCGATTGACGGATGAGTTTATCGTACTCTGAAGTAAGTAAATTAACATTTTCTTCTTCTGCTGATCTTCTACCTATTATCCCATCTACACTTCCAGATATCCCTCCGCCGTTTCCAAGTATACTTAAACCAACTCCTCCGTGTAAGTTGCCACTTGCACTACCATCTGAATATCCCATACTCTTCCCTTTTCGACTCAACCATTTTCCCATATCCTCCCCGAGGTCCTTGGCGGTCTCGGCAATATTGGCGTTGCGTTTATACTTGTTAAGCGTGGGATCAGATACGAAACTCGCTATCGCTGGATCCCTTGCCAGCGCCATTTGCATTGCGGAGCCAAGATTAACCCCGTGATCCGAGATACCCTTGTCCACGTCCTTATGGATTGCTTCCCTCCCGGAAGTCCTATTGCTCAAATCCTTCCAATCCGTCTCCGCCCCATGCTTCGCGTGGAATGTAGCGCTCTTGCCGTCTAAGCCTGTTTCCGCCTTAAAGGCTATAGCCTCACTGCCTTTCAGCCCTTTGGCTATCTCTTCCAGCCCTTCAGCGGCTGCGCCATGCCCGTTGGCCCTGAGATCCCTGGCTTTCTCCAGAGCCTCAGAAGCGGTAAGAGTGCCTTCCCTTGTAACCTTGCCACCGCCAATAGAGACCGAGCCGTTTGAGTCCAGTAATTCGGCCCCGGTAAAGCTCAACGCGCCGGTCTCAGAGTTTACGCCGATACCCTGTTTTTTAACTATCATACCGGATTTTACAGGACCGCCATCGGGATTATCGGCCCCGAGAGCCTTATTGAGGGCGCGACTTGACTCCGGCGTTATCGTGCCTCCGTTTTCAAACTGTGCAAGCTTCGATATCGCCGCTGAAGCTCCTTCTGACTCATAAGTCTCAGGGAAAAGAGCCGCCGCTTTAGTGGACATTTGCTGTAATTTTCCGATATCTTCAGCGCCCTGAGTGGAGCCTTTCATCCTGGCCAGCTCGATACCTGCGGCAGTTTTCTGATCTCTAAACTTTTTAGACATTTCTTCTTTGGAAAGCTCATTGCCGTTGCCATCCTTGGCAAAAGAATCATAAAGACCCATCGTCTCCGAATCGTCCTTGAAATGTTCAGCAAAATCCTCCTTTGAAGAAGAACCTTTGAGAAAACTATTGAAATTACCAAGAGCGACAGAACTTACACCGTATTTATTAGCCATAAAATCTCTGACCGCCCCGCTGTTGAAATACTCCCCTAACTTCGCCCCCTTTTCTGCTCCCCCGTGTATGCCGATAGCCGCTGCTGAAACCTCTGCCGGCAGGCCTGTGGCATCCGAAAGACTCTTAACTGCGCGCAGCGTGCCTTCACCTTTTTCTATGTTATCAAACAGTCCTATTTTCGCCCCCTCTTCAGCAGCTGAACGTATATTTCCATCACCCCAGTGTTTAATTTCCCCAAGGCCCTGGAGTATCTGAGAAACTCCTCTATTAGCTTCACCGTCGCTTTTTTGATCTATCCAATTATCAGTCCCACCTACCGCATCGGTCTGCTTCCCAAAACTATCGACATTTGCGGACGTCGTTGCCGAGTTAAAATCACCGATATTGTTCCCTACGTTTACAGGGCCGCCATACCTTCTATTAAGGTTTCTGGCTTCCGTGGCTGCGGCCATATCATGTTGCGCCGTAATACTCTGCCTGTCAAACCCAGAGGTGTTCGCCTGCGCGATGCTCTGCCCTATCCCCCGGTCAAAATTGCTGACATAAGATCCCCTCCCCTCTGCCGTCAGGCTTGCGCTCCCGGCGGCCCTTCCGCCCCCCTCCACAGTACCCTGCATGGAGCCCGCCGCCCTGGCAAAGGCTTCGCCGCCAAATCTTATGATCCCGAAGACTATGCTCGAGGACAGCATGACGCCCAGGACCCTCATATACCCCATCACGCTCAAAACCCGCGCGGCGTATTCATCGAAAGAAAAGATGCTCACGAAAGCGGTGCTGTGTGTCCTGAGAGAAGCAAGAATGTCATACGCGTAGCTCATGGCGAAATTATGGAGAATCACATCCATGACCCCCCATACGGCAAGCCAGGTAAGGAGCCCGAGAAAATACCCGAACGCCTCAAGCGCGAATGTAGCTATGAAAAGAAAAAGGAGCGGCGTTATGGCGAACGCGACGGAGAGCATCACACTCCTGAAGATCGGGATGAACTCGTTGGCCATTATCCCCACACCCATCATCCCGGAAGCGGCTTCTCTAGCCCCGACGAACTGCGCAGTTTCGACGGGATTCCCCTGGATCATGATGTTGTTGATATCCTGGGCTATATACATCTGCAATAATATAAAGTTCGGATCGGTCCCGGCGTAACCCGCCAAACTCTCAATATGGGAAAAGAAAACCTCTTTGCACCTGACAAGTTCCTGTGGAGAATTCTTCGAATAGCCGGTCTTGGAGCAGAAATCCCCGAACATCTGCTCCAAATAAGCCGAGGTAAACTTACTATTAAGATAGGTATAGGCATCCTGGCAGCTCGTGGTGGCGCCGCTCCTGTTGGCCTCAGAATACACGATCGAGTATATATTGGGATAATCGGCCTGTGCAAAAGTGCCGGTCATGAAGTTCTGGTCGACCCTGAAGTCGTTTTGCGATATATCGCCGGAAAGGACCCCAAAAAGATAGCATTCCATGACGAAGCTATCGAGAGTTTTCTGGTCGTAACTGTCGGAAAACCGGAAATCCTTCTGTACGAAACCGTAAAGCTCCCTGATCATATCCATGCCCTGGCCGTTTCCCGCGTCGTTGTAGCTGATAATGGGAGACATGGCGGTATTCACCATGTCGGTAAGGCCCACCTCCACCTTGTTCAACAACCCTGCGGCGAGCACCACCCCCACAGGCAGGTTGCCTACGGACTGAAAACGGTTCTTGTGGGCGTCATAGACATTAAGGGTGCCTGTCGGCGACATAAGGACGAAAAAAAAGAATATCGCCCACCAGTATGTCTTCGCCCATTCGAAAGGACCGAGAGCGGTCCTGGCGAAAAGGGCGCTCAGATAGTAAGCTACAACGGACATGCCTAGACCGAAGGTGGCAAACGTCCAGAAGAGACTCGTATAGCTGCTGTCGCTGAATATGAGGGCGATGGACTGAAGGGCCTTGACGACTACGTCGAACCCGCCGTATATTATATATTCGTAGGTCATCTTACGGGCTTCTTTCTACTTTATTTTGCTGTAATTCCCGAATACCTGCTGTGCAAGGCGGTTGAAATCCTTATTTTTCTCAAAGAACTTGTCCGCGTTCCTGCCGTAAAGCTCGATCTTTTTATATAATACTTCGTCCAAGCGGCGAATCTCCGGCCTTATCCTGTCTTGCAGATTTTCTATGTTCTTCAGAGCGCCATCCTTGAAAACGTTGACGACATTCTTGTTGTATATGTCCTTGCGGTAGCGGGTCAGCATCTTATCTGAAGTTTCATAGAGGTCCTTCAATTGCTTGACCGCGTACGCATAGGCCAGGTCCAGAGTAAACTGGTCAATAAAATCGGTATCGATATTCTGGGCGCGCGCGATTTTGAGATGGAGATAGACCGGCACCGGGGAAAGCTGTATGAAGTTCTGTTCCTCTGGAGTAAACTGCTGCTTGGTCTTAATCCTCAAATCGATAGCGTTAAGGGTCGCCCTGACGTAATCGTACATGGATTTCTTGGCATCGGCTATCTGCGTGCAGGTTTCGCTCCCATCCGGCTTCATCATGGCCGTACCGTTAACGAAGTCGGAATAATTTTCGTCCCATTTGTTGTCCTCGCACGGGCCGGTCTCCTTGACCGAAAGCATGTTATCCGCCACTGTCAGATACAGGTCCCCTATATATCCTCTTATAAGGGCTACCCAATCCGGACTATAATCGGTGCCGTATTTCTGAGCCGCCTTTGACAGAAGGCTGCCGGACTGATAAAGCAGTACATCAAGGTCCGTATCATTGCCTGTAATGTCCGCCTTCGCCTGGGTCATAGCGAGAGAGGGGTTGGCCTTCGTATTTGTATCAGCGGTCTTGAAAAGGTCGTTAATCCCGGTATCCATCGCCACCCTGTTCAACTCTTCCTTGGCCGCCTCGGTCTTTCCTTGCCAGGTATCCGCCGCTATAGTCACGACCGCCTTGGCCGCCTTACAGTCGTCGAGCTGGAGTTTGTTCAAGGCGTTTATTGCATTCTCGAGCTTGCTTACCTCATCGGCAAACTGTTCGCTCAGGGCCCTTAAGGCAATATCGAAGGCGAATGTCGGGGCCGCCGTCATAATCCTCTGGAACTTATCCCCTAGATACTCCATATTCATGAAGGAAAACCCGCCCATGAACATATCTATGCCTCCGCAGCCGGCCTTGAACTTCGGCAGGGAAGCGGTAACCGGAAAATCGTTTGAATGCGGGAATTTTGCGGAAAGGTTGCCGGCCGTATAATATCCGCGCTTCTGCCCCTCGAAAGCCCCAGGCCCGGAGTATGTGGACTGGGTAAACCAGTCGTCAACCCATCCGGCACTTGCCTGGGCAGATAAAATTGCTGTTGCGAGGATGATCGACAGAAAAATCAGCGTGATTTTAACGCGCATATATAACCTCCCAGGGCGTATCCGCCCCTCGAATAATATATTACCTTTTATCCGGGTCCCCCGGACCTCCGAGGTCATAGTTGTAGATGGAGAACTGTGAAGGAGTCACCTCCCCTTTCAGATACCTGATCGCCATGTACAGCTTCTGCTCAAGTTCGTTCAGACTGGCCACGCCTACCGTAACCGGCATGTAATCGCCCGTAGCCCTGTAGACGGCAAGGATATAAGGGACGGTCATTACGTTGAATCTCTGGGCCGCCCCGGGATCCTCGTAGAGATCGACGACCTTGATGTTCCACCCATATTTGTCAATGAAGTACTTGAGTATCCCGTTCTGGGCTCCGCAGAACCGGCAATCGGGCTTATGGAAATAAACAAGCGCGAAGTCATCCATCGATGCTGAGATGGTCGATTCGACCTCGTTGGCTCTTATGGAGTGCATGGCGTCGATGCCGGGGTTGGAGATTGGAACGGTCGAAGCGACCGAGTACTCCGGGTGAGTCTGCATAAACATCTGATAGACATTGGCAAAGGCCAGGGCCTTTTTCCTTGTTATGTCCTGCAACTCTATGTATTTCTGCATGTTTTCGATTGTCGGATTGGCCACAGCCGTATTCTTTGTCTTCTCAAGCAGTTCCTTGAATTCCTCTACCGACATCTTCCATGGATCCGCCGGCGGAGACGGAGAAGCCGAAGGAGCAGGGGCAGGTTCAACCACGGGCTCTTCCTTCTTCTCTTTCATGATTTCATACCAGTACCAGCCTTTTTTGATGTCGTTATTCTCGTAACCGGAATGAACAGGAACGACAGGAGGCTCTTCTTTAGAGACTGCCGGATAAACGACAGCGAAGACGTAAAATATTGACAGAAGTATCGAAATCAAGTACTTCATATCTTTCCCTCTATCATTTAAGCCCCGGTTCAGCTGGCGGTTTTTTCTTCAAAATTCATGTGACCACCCTGTCCTTACCATACGGGATACGCCTTTGCCGTCACCTGGTCCCTGCGTATGAACCCGAAGTACCTGGAGTCGTAACTGTCCTTATGCTCCCCTGTGACGAAAAGAAGGCCCCTTTCCACAACCCCGTCATAGACAAAGTTTTTGAGCTTTTCTCCTTTAAGCGAAAAGTCCTTTGCCGTCCCGAGAAGAGCACCGTTGCAAAAGTAGCCCTTGCCCACGGTCTTAAGAGCGTCCCCTTCAGCACAACTCACCCTCTTGAGGAGCTTGTCATCATCCTTTGCGAACCTGTCGCCCTTGAGGCTAAAGACCACGTAGTCGTCTCTCTTGACCTCTTTCACCCTCCCCATTATGTAGACCCTATGGGAAAGAGATGGTGTAAGAGTGATGAGGAGATGACTCTCTATGGCCCACGACAGAAGACCGGCGGCAGAGGCGATCATTATCGTAATAAACAGCTTATTTTTCAGGAGATATCGAAATCTCATCGGAAACATCCCTCCCTCCGGCTAAGACGACACCTCTTGACAGCACTATCCTCTTCTCTCCGAAGGCATCTATCCTCTCCTTGAGCCCGGCGAACTCCTTTTTGAGCTTCTCCTCGTTTATCTTGCCAGCCACAAAATCCGCCTTCTGCTTATCGAGATACGATGCCAGGTCGAACACCACTACTTTCTGAGCGAAGTAAGAATCGTATAGGTATACCGTACCAGCCGAGACAATAACGCTAACGATGGCCGAAAGCGCCATCGTCTTTATCTTATCCGAAACCATTGAATACCCCCTTTCTATATTTTTTGGGCAGTACCGTTCTATCGCCCCATACATAATGTATTACCTCAGAAGCCTCCTTTTTTAGTTGCAAGGAGCCATGCAAAACAGTAAACTTCCTGTAAAAATCGGCTGTTATGTTGAGAAGGAGAAGATTGAATGGCAAAACCCATGACGAAGGCGAAGGTAGTTGAAACCCTGGCGGCGAAAACCGGCTTTACGAAAAAGGATGTGTCGAATTTACTCGCGGGATTGACGGCGCTCGCTTACAAGGAAGCGAAAAACTCCTTTACCATCCCCGGAATAGGCAAGCTCGTGCTTATGAACAGGAAGGCCAGAGTAGGCAGGAACCCTCAGACCGGAGCAGCCATCAAGATACCGGCCAAAAAGGTGGTTAAGTTCAGGGTGGCAAAGGCGTGCAAGGACGCAGTGCTTGGAAAATAAATAATTAATGCAGAAACTTTATGGGAGAGTAGGACATCGCGGGTCGGGGAAAGAGGAAGCAATGAGCTGGCCAAATAAGAATTTTATCTTTAAGTCTCCACTTTGCTTAATCGATCTTTCAGCTTTGCATCAATATAATGAAGAATTGTCCACGCGCTATTAATTACAAGCATAGCTTCTGCCTCGCCAAGTAATACTTCATTAGGATGGGCCACACTTGCACGATTTCTGAGTGGGTTTAGTGCATCAAGAATTGTGCTGAAAGCTTTAAGAACACGTTCGATATCTTCTTTTCGATGACCTGAATTCTTTAAGCTTTGGTGTTGTTGCAGTATAAGCTTAAAAAGTTCGTTAATACTGGCATCTGATTTGCTAACAATACTAGCCTGCTTGCATACAACAAGCAAATATCCATGAAGTGCGGTATGAGCTCTATCTACCCCACTAGTAGCACCAGTTGACCCCAGAAGATGCTTTGCATCGGCAAGAGCACGCTCGACAACCTCACTGGTAATTTGCAAATCCGGATGTTCTATTGGACCTATTCCAGTAAGTCTACTAATCCACCCTCGAATTTCATTATATCTATCTTGTGTCCTTAATTTAGACGATCCAATAGAATAACGGTTTAGTATCCCTTCGAGAATTTTTGCCTGAACTTCTGGTGGGCTTTCTGAAATGACTTTAATAAAACGCTCTCGTGTCGTGCCTGTGTAATTATCAGGATTTATATCCAAATCTAATAGAAGGTAAAATTCATGATGTTTTCGATAACTGAAATCTCCAAGGTATCCACCCTCGACTCCGATATAGCTATAAACAAGTTTCTGTATTTCTGAATCACGAAGACATTGTTCTTTCCTCGGAGCAGACTCCATTTTAAGTTCAGCCGCAACGAATCTAATATATGTTCCCAGTTCTGTAAACGTCTCTGCAATGTCCTTAAAGATTGCACGAGCGAGTGAGTCATCCTTTAATTTTGCAAGTTGCTCATATTGATCAATCGGGGAATTTGCATACAACACTGAAAAATCATCATTGAAAAAATTTGAAGAATCTATTACTTCAAAAGGGTATGAACCAAGTAGCTGTGCGGCACGAGCCTTATCACGCGCCGTCAGAAGCCGTGCAACATTATATTTAAGAGCACGCACTTGTTCGATAGGCATTTTATTGCCCAAATAAAAATCACCAGCACCACCTGCTTGATATAGTACAATCATCGTATTAGTAAATGAATAATTATTCTTAATTTTAAGTGCGTCTACATAGAAAAAAATCGTTGTACTAACTATCATGATGACCACGAGATTATCTGAGGTGCAAGAGTTAAAATAACACTTCTAGTCAGACTTGTTTGACGGCCTGGCATTAATAGATTCTGCCATGCCAGGAGATATTTAGCAGCAATATAATCTTTTTCACTACCGCCATGCATTTTTAATGCCTCTATAGCTTGATCCCTTGCAGCTACACAGCCTTTTAAACATACATGATTTATAGATGAACGAAAAGAACCCGGAAATCGTTTTTCGAGTTCGTCCTTTGAAGCAAGTTCAAAAGTTATGGCTTTCTGAAACTCTACATAAACAGATTCCTCTTCTAATGGTCTAAAACATCCAAGAAAAAGTGCTAATTCAAGCCTGGCAAGATCAACTGCCGGATGCCCAGGACCACTGGCAGCAAAATCTATAAGATGCATATCTATATCGCTGCGCACCAGAATATTACGAAGATGCATATCACCATGGACAATTGCGGCCGAAGCTAGCTTTTGAAACTGTTCTTCGGCAAGGTCTCTTGCTTTTCTATGTTCGGCATTTAATCCCCAATTAAAGTTTTTATCTAATGTTCGAAAAATATCCATGGATGGATTTCCGTAGCACTCAAATTCGGGTACAATGGATTTATTTTTATTTAATTCGCAAATTGCAAGAGTGATTTTATCTAACCCGTCACATAAATTGTCTGCCTTTCTATCAAGCTCTTTTTTATCTAAACTTCCAAAAATTTCATTATTCCACACCTCTTCAAGACATTCCTCTAACACTGGTGCAGGTGTTACCATATTTGCTCTATCTGATACGAGAATGAACAATATAACAGCAGTATCGCCATGAAAGCATGCCCTTGCCTGTAGCCTATCGTCCCACGCCTGTATAAAGCACCGGTATCTTTTCATCTCATCAAGGATACGGTCTTTTTTGTCTATTTTGGCAACAACGCAATTCCCTTCACGGTTGACCCTGATTAAAGCGATTTGCGCACCAGAATAACCTCCGACAAGGAACTTAGTTTCAATAGAATGTACCTTCAACAGCCCATCATGCCTCAATTCTTGTGCATGTTCACGCACAGCCGCAATAAGCACTCTTCCAATATTTTCAGTTATCTCCTTCTGAACAATATGTGTGCCTTGATGAGTTTGAAGCAGGTCTCTAGCACGTTTAACAAAACTTAGTTCAGGCTCTCTAAGATCACCGTCAGATGGAATAGACATATTTTCGGCTGGCAGAATCTTCTTGCATTGAGCGTCCTTAATAATTTTTATAGCATAGGAATGATCTACTTTTAAACTGGACCCATCGATGCGTATCCACATAAATGTAGAGTGTCGGGCTAATTCTTCCAGAAAATTAATTTGCTCCTCCTTGCTCATATCTTTTAGGAAAGACCCATCAATTAGGCAAGCACAAATATCTGTGCCACTTTCCAAGTCTTTACGGAGCTTTTCGAAAGAATTGTAAAGAATTGGGCCAAAACCATTTTCTTCTAGAAGTTTCTTATTTTTATCTTGGTTTCCTATTTTCGACAATAAAAGAACTGTTGAGCAACGCTGTTCTGTTAAATTTATTGCGCCACTTAGCACCGGAGCAGAGGGAAATTCTGTAGATTGAACTATCACTGGAGAAGCGGAAGCCGAATCACTCTCTTTTTTTTGCGGTATTTTTTCTTTACTTAAAAGATGAAGGCGCTGGGAAGGTGATAAAAACTTTGAGATTGTATTCTGCAAACTTAAAGGTAAAACTACGGCTGAATGCGACAGCTCTTCTCTATCATTAAGTGTTAGGTTGAGCTTGTGGATGAGTGCGGTTAGCCTCTCATCCTGACGACGCTCTGGCATTTTTCCACATCTAATCATCTCCTTAGTAATTGCAATTACAAGATTTGAATTTGAGGTATTACTGCTCTCGCGCCATTTTTGAATGAGCGTCAATGCCTTGTAAAATCTGGCATCTGTGCTAGCGCAGTCTTCGATTAATTGTTTGGTACTATTGTCCATCATACTTAACTCTTCGATAGAAGGTCTTGATATTTTAAAGCTCTCCTTTTAAAAGCGTTAGCTCCACCCTCTAAGAGTTTAAGAACGTCTTCTTTTCGTTCATCAACTGAACCGCCTGTTGGCGGATTAGCTTTAGTTGGATTTTCCATACTCATTACAATGATCTTATCTGCTTCGCCTAACACCGGGATATTTGCATTGTGAGTTACAAAAATAAGTTGGCGCTTTAATTTAAGCTCACGTATCTCTTCGACCAATGACTCGATAATAAAATGGTTATCGAGATCATCTTCAGGCTGATCAAACAGCAATGGATATGGTAGGGGGCGAAGGACTAAAGGAAGCAGGGCTGTAGCTTTTTGCCCTACTGAAAGAGACTCAACCGATTTGGGTTGTCCATCATCATACATTGTTATATCCAGCCTCATTGCAGGCGGTATAGCTTCCAATTCATAAAGCTCTGAATGATCCGATAGATATGCTACCACTCTATTCATTTGGCCTATATCACGGCCAAGAACGTCAGCAAAAAGTTGTCCATTGCCTGATTCAACAATATCTATGAGCTTCGCCGATGGAAAGGTTTTAGCTAGATCCGAGGCCACTTCATCCTGTGCGCGTACTCGGGATCCGCCAAGCATGGACGAAAGTCGTGCTGTATAGCCAGTCGGACCTGCATCGAACTGTAGTGTTAAATAAACCCTTTTCCCATGTTCTTTGTTAATCATCTCAACTTCTTTAAGTCGGAGACTATATGCTTGATTGTCTAATTCTGCAATTTCTGCCCTAATATACTCCCGCTGATTTAATAATTCTGCTTCTTGATTCTGAGCATTCTCAAGTTCCTTACCAAGTTTTTCCATAAGTAAGACTTGACGACGAAGATTTTCCTGCTTTTTTAAGGATTCATTAACTGCCTGTTGTTCCTGACGTAGCTGATAAAAGACTTCATTTTTTTCCTCAAAGATATTCTTGAGTTCCTGGATCGCTGACTGTAAATCATGAGAGCCAAGCTTGGCTACTATGGTTGCAATTTCTCTAAGGTCGGACTCTATGTGTCGTGTCAATTTTATGGCTTTTTCAGCTTCCGGTTGTGCTTCCTGCTCTACAAGATCTGACGAAGTTGATAGCTGGCTGATATAATTTTGCGTGTGTTGAAGATTTGAAATTGCTACTCCCTGCAGGCTCAGCACACCTGAAAGAATTTCTATTATACGATTGCGCTTTTCAAAAAGAATGCGATTAGTTTCGAGTTCTTTGGAAAGAGCTGGACATGATGCTTCAGCCTGTTTAAGTTGCTCTTTAAGTTCATTTAGCGGCTGAATTTTATCCCGCAAGGATGATATATCTACGCGAAGTGAACGAAGGGTTGACCCAACTTTAAGTAGTACCTGAGACTTCTCTTCTCTCTGTTCTCTCAGGGATTTGATCTTTGCTTGATTAGGCCTATCTATTAAACCAAGCCGTAAATCATGATTATCCTTTTCGGCAATTCGTTGCAGGTCGCCTTGAGAAAATATTTCGATATTGTGCAAAATATTGTGGACAGCATGCTCCCTAACTCCATCTTGAAAAATGCGTGCGTCAGAGCCTATCTCACGTTCTAATACAAATAGAGATTTACCAAGGGTAGTTAGTTCTTCAACTTCGCAGCGAACACTTCCAGCATTGAGTGTGGACTTTAACATGCCAGACCGCAGGTCTTTCTCATCCTCACACTGAGTGGTGAGAATCTTTATTGTTTTCGGATCGGTATCAAATGCGAATCGAATGCTTTCGATTAAGGTTGATTTACAGGTACCCCGAGCACCAATAATGCAAGTTAATCCCTGGTCAAATTCAACTTTAGAATTTTCGAGAAAACCAGCGGTTGTAGAGAGCGACTTTATATAGGTACTCACTAATACCTCCGTAGATGCTACAATTTAGAAAGTCCTTAAAATAGAAAAAAGCATATATATTGTATTGATAAAATAATTAACCACAATATATAGTACTATGTCAAGATCAAAGAACTTTAAAAAATTCTACAACACAACAGATTAAATACTTTACCTCTCCCCTCTACAACCCTAATCTCCCCCTCCGTCAGGCCGTAACATAAACCAGCCTGCCTTATTCATTCAGCCTCAAGAATTACTAATCAAATACACCAAATTCTCTGCCACTCCTCATTGCAAATAAAGTATGTTGCTTCTTTGATTTCCCTTGCCATAAGATAGCCTTGCTCGAATCTGACGAACAAACATCCAGCTTAAAAACCCCATCGCTTTTCTTCGACAGAAGCAAAGTTTGCCCTTCATAAGTAGTCGGCCCTTTTTCACCAGGCACAGGAAGATTCAATTTTTCCATAAAATTATTACCAAATCGCAAATTGTACTCACCCTTGGTTCCTCCAAAATCTATCTTTATTTCACCTATTGGAGTATTTCTATCTTGCTGCCTGACAGGAAAACCAAAATACAGTGAAGTGCCTCTGGGAAGATCAATTTGATTACCAGGCAATAACGGCCCACGATTTTTCACAATGTATCCACCTTGAATCCAATAATTTTTAGCTGCTGCTAAAAAAATTGCTTCCGGTAAAGTTATGTTAAAATCATGTTTATCTGATTCTGTTAAGAAGCCTTCTACCAATTGAGGAATATTATCTACTTGAGTTACTTGTAGATTTTTTCTGGCTTTAACATACGCTGAAAGTAAATCATTATCTAAAAGAGTTGCATTTCTATAGACTTCCTCAATTCTCGCGAATTCATTAATTTTTGCCTTAAAGTCTGTAGCTATTTTCTTTGGTCCTTTTTTCCATGCCATGCTCATTGCATGTTCATGCCCATAACTAAAGCCATTTAATGTCATATTAGCCGATCCTACGACTATACCTGTTGGACCTTTCTCGTATCCTTTATTAAAAAGGATTAAACTTTTCGCATGAAAACATGTGGCAGGTTGTAGTTTTTTCTGAAGCACTTGTGCGGCATAGGGAATTCTAACCTCTGTATTAGGCATGCATAATAATTTTTTTAATGCACATGGTTCAGTAAATCCAAAATCTATAGAGATTACCCAGCGTTTATAAATCTTATCCCAAGTCGACAATTCACTTTTAAGAGTTTCAGTTAATAATTGAACCCCTCTGTCTGTTGCATACGCATAAAGACCTATCAAATTATCATAGTTACCAACCGCTGCCATTTTCTTAATTAGTCTCAAAATGGAGCCTCCATTTTCAGGCCCCTGTATTGCTATGCTTTGACGCATCACTTGTCCTCTGATTTACAGTTTATATATCATGCTCTAATCGCCTATTTATATCGTGCTCAATAATCAAAATTTCATCTCTAGTTATACCGTAAAGCGCATACACCATATTATCAATTTTTCTCTCTAAACCAGAGATATCCGCTTTAGAATCCTTTTGCTTTAATGCATGAATCTGATCAACAATTGACATGAATGAGCGTTGATCATCAAAAGGAACTATTTTAATAGGTATATTTTTTAAAAACATTACTTTATAGATAAAAAAGCCGCCAGCTTTAGGGACAGTTATTTGCTTATAGCCCCATTCCATTAAAGAAGAATTTAGAATAGCAATTAAATATTTTATGCTTAAAAGCGATTCAAATTCCTTCCTGATCGTTATGCCGCAAACTGTATCACCATAAAATGTACAAGAGTCTGCAATTGAAAATCTGTTCCGATCTGATAGCTCAGGAGTAATAATTTTCAAATTAATAAAATTAGATAAATGTCTTTGGTTCCAAAGCTCGTACCACTTTTTGTTAGATTTTGCAAAGTATGCTCTTTTATTAATTAATTCGATATTATCTTTTAAATACTTTAAATATCTTGGGCAATTGGCAGTAAGCGTTTCCTCATCTATGGGAACTGTTTTGTTGTTAATCAGTTGATATGGATAAAACAGATATTCCGTGTTTTCTTTTAGATAATATTTGTCAACATCTTTTCCCCGATAACAAGGCACAAAGTACTTTGTTTCGTAATTATTTTGCTCTATTTCTTTCTTCGTTAGTAAATATAAGGTATTTAAGCCTGTGACGACACCCTCTGATATCTTAGTTATTTCATGCAATTTTGTAAAATTATTAATTTTAGTTATTATGCCATTATAAATATTGTCGGTTAATATCCATGGGGTTTCCATTAAATTGGATTGTTCTATCATTTTATTTTGGTCATCTAATCCATTCTTGTATTTAAATTGATTCTTAGAGTTATATGATTTTTTATATGAAAAAATACCAGTATAATTCGTCGCCTTATCGAAAATTTGGGTGTGCTCAAAATCTACTAATTCTACTAGGCTGGTGTGTTTTAAAAGAAATTTTCTTATTTCGATTCCGTGTTCTCTTTTAGTAAATGCAGTTGGACAGATAAAAATAAAAAAACCATTATTTTTTAAAAGATAAAAACCCTTTTCAATAAACAATACATATAAGTCAAACTTCCCCTTAGCTGAATCAAAATGATTTTGAAGTTTTTTCTTATAGACTTTTTCTATACCATGAAAGCCTAGATAAGGTGGATTTCCAATAACAACATCGAATCCTTTTTGATGGAATATTTCACTAAAATATATCTCGAAATCAAAGTGTTCATCGTTATTGGTAATTAGTCTTATTAACTGGTCAATCTTTCCTTTCTCTTCCTTTTTCTTCCTCGGATTAGTTTCATCAAAAAACTGTTGTTTGAGCCCCTCCAATTCCTTAAACAGGTGGTCATTTAATAAATCTTTTTTAACTCCCAAAAGCGAGTTGCCAGTAACAATCTTATAATCCAGATTTGGCAAGGGTTTTATGGTCTCAAAGTCATCCTCATCCACCACCAACGAAAGCCAGAGCCTTAGTTTCGCAATATCAACAGCGCTGCCGTCTATATCTACTCCGTAGATGGATTCCTGAATGGCGTGGCGCTTGAAGTTGTAGCGAGTGCGTTCAGGGGATTCGCCGATATACGCGGTCAATATCTCACGGGCACTTACTATTTCATGGAGCATACCTACTGGAAAAGCCCCAGAGCCTATGGCAGGGTCGCATATTTTGATATTGGCAAGGACGCTATCGAGAAGCCTGGCGTTTGTACGGATGGATTCAGGAAGCTTATAGGAATAAGACTTTGTCCCGCGTTCCTTGGCAATATCGTTTTCAATGCCATATTCTCCATGACGTATGAAGATTTCGATATCTTCTTGGGGAACAATAAGATGATAAGTTTCCGCCTTAATACGTTCTGGGTCGGGCTTGCCAAAAAGCTTATTTTGAATCGTTTTTTGTGGGACAAGGCTTTTTCCACTTGTATTGACAGCCGTATCAAGGTAATTGATCAGACTCTCCCGGCACATGTAGTGGACAATCTCTCGCGGCGTATAGAAGGCCCCTTTTGATTTCCGGTCCTTGATCTCAAGGAGGTTCTCAAAGACCTTCCCTAGCATCTCCGGGTCAACAGCCACCTCTTTTTCCAGCGGCTCGTCTTCTCTTACCGTAAAATTGTAAAGGTCGAAAGTATCGAATATCTCGGCAAAGGTCTCGTTCTTTAGAAGGATGTCGGTTTCCTGCCAGTTATAGCCTCCGATAGGCTCAAACAGTCCACCGTTAAGGAAAGGTATCTTGCACTTAAAAGGGCTGTAGAAGGACTTAACCCCTCTGTCTATCGCAAGGGCTTCATAGAAAAGAGGCTCCAGCAGGTCATTGAAGAAATTGTCGTACGGCACAATCATCTTCTCGAAGAGCCGCCGCAGAAAGTCCTTAGGACCAGTTCCCCATCCTTTGAAATTACCAGCCTCATCTTTCTCAACGCCAAGCCATCCCTTTTTCTGCAGGAAGTAGAGGAAGACTATCTGCCCCAGCAGTTTCTTGGCAAAATCGGCAGTTTCTATCTTTGTTGATGCAAAGTCTCTTTTGACTTTCGAGTTAGACGCGACAAGCGTATCGATCTCTTCCTTAAGCTTCAGGAAAAGGTTCTTGTACTTTTCAAAGAACTCCTTTGTAACCGATTCTATATTGAAGGCTTTTTCAAGTTCTGAAAGGATGGGGTTGCTTCGGTCATCCTGCAAAATGGGAAGCAGTTGCTGCTCGGCTGTATGGTTCGGTTCATTTTTGCCAACGAGAAAGGAGTAGCGCCTGGCAGGGGTCAATTCTTCTCTTATCTTGACCTTAGTTCCCTCTTCAACTGTCCGGTAATCCATGCGGACAAAGGAAAAACGCCAGTCATCCAGCCCATCGCTATGGTAGGCAACTAAAGCAGCGTCCTTTTCACCACGGTTCTTGAGGTACCATGCAATAAAGTTACGCTGCATGGTGCGGGATCGGTCAAGAGCAGCTTCTTTCTTCAGGTTGACGATAAGAACATCAAGAGCGGCCCCTTCCGGGTCTGTATATTTACCGACCCGCTTGTAGCGCTTCACATGGTCTTTATAAGCATCCGGTATGAACTGGCCATAATAATCAAAAGCCTTGGATTCGTCCAAATCGTTAAAGAGGTTTCTGGTAAAAAGACGGAACCTATTCTCATCAAAGGCGTTATGAAATGTCTCGGAGATGAGCCTTACGGCATCCTGTCTGTTCATGCGTTGCCTTCTTTACCTGTCAGGTACTCGGATAAGATAATTTCCCTTATTGTAGCGGGGCCTGAATTCTGAGGCACTTGTCCTGCACTGAGAATATTATAAGGTAAGTTCTTTTTTAAAATTGCCAACACCTTCAAAGGATTGGTTTCTTTTTCAAGCTCATCCTTGATTCTCTTGCTCGTATTCTTGGGAATAACCCCATCCTCAAAGGCTGTGAAAGCTAATCTCAGAAAATCTTCGTCTTCCTCGGTAAATCCCTGGAACCGTTTAACATCGTTTGCCTTAAGTCTTTTAGTGATGTAGCTCTCATTAGATTTGCTGCCATGGCCGGTTTTCTCCAGCATCTCTCCAGAGGTGATGAGATCGAATTCAGCCTTGTTTTGTTCCAGCATCTGATAGAAACTTTTTGGGATAGGGAGCTTTTTAGCGTTTGCCTCGCATTCAAACAGATCGACCGCATTCAAAAACATAACTTCCTGCGTGTTTGTGCCATTTGACAGAAGAAACTTCTTGAGCTTTCCTTTGCGGAAAAAGGTTATCAATAGGTCCGTGCCATTATTATTTAAACGACAGGTGCGCGCTTTTCTGGGAAGCTTTTTTATCTTCTCAAAGAGTGCTGGCTCCTTATCTCTTATAGCCCTTATTTTCAGCAGATACTCAAGCTCAGAACGTTCCCCTTCATCCTCACCTTCGTAACTTTTTCTATCAGAAAGCTTTTTGTAAAGCCTATCTCCAAACAGTTCATGGGTGGAGACCTCTTCCTCTTCAGTCAAATATTTAGAATCCTCGCCCAAAGTATCATGGAATGCCTGGATCTTGGACTTGATACTTGCCTCCAAGCCCAGTTGCGCATCAGATTGTGCAGTAGGAAAGAAGTTGAAAAGAAATATCTTATTGTGTTCAGAACCGACACGGTTTACACGCCCTACCCGTTGTAAGACCCTTGTAGGATTCCAAGGAAGGTCATAGTTTATCACTATATTGGAGCGATGTAGGTTCACACCTTCCGCCAAAACGTCAGTAGTTATCAGTATGCGTATATCGTTTTTTTCTTCCTTCTGTCGTGGGTCGAAGTTTTCTATAACCATTTCTCGGGCAAGGGTGTTATTTATTTCCTTTTCACCATACAGTCCGCCCAAGCTTGAATAAAATAAAGCCTTTCCGTGAAAGTGTTTATCAAGGTTTCTATACAGATATTCACCTGTCTCCTTTGACTCTGTAAAGATGATAAGCTTATTGCCTTTAAGAACGGAATTACTCTTCAGTTCCTTCACAAACTGCTCAAGTTTTGGGTCTGTTGTAATGCCTACCCATAAAGACTCTATTTCTTTCAGGAGCTTGAGATCACTTTCAAGCTTGACCTTAAAATCATCGATGAACTCCAAGGACTCATATCTTTGAGCCCTATCCATCTCGACAAGTTTGAGCAGGGCTTCTTCATTATCCTCATCCAGAAAATCATAAACGTTGACCTTTTTGCTAATATAAACAGTTCCTCCGCTGAACATATCGATGAATTTCGTATAAGACTCAACGAACCTCTTGAGGCTATTTTTAAAGGCATAAAAACTACTTTCAAGCCTCTTTACAAGAATGCCTTTCATAAACCCGCCGATGTTGCGCTGGGACTGCTTTTCAAATTCAGATATGGGCTTATTCAAATATAGAAGCGGCGTATAACGAGCATATGAAAATTTCTTCAATAGCTCTATAGTTGAAGTGAATATTCGGTCTGTTTGTTCGTCAAATTTATAAATGATTCGTTCAGGGTCAGCAATTTCGGGGAATGATAGCCCCTGCTTATCTATATCGCCTTTGAAGTATTTTAATACTTCGGTTCTCGTCCGCCTCACCATCACGTACTTCAAAACTTTTTCCCGCATCTCGTGAGACGCATCTTTTATGGCTCCGATGTATTCAGGGTCGGTCTTGTCATATTTGTTAGTTATTTTTTTGAGGCTGGTAAAAAACTTTTCCAGGTTAGGTATGCCTGGGATGGTGCTTTTCTTCGGTATCTGAAAGAGCTTCAATTGACTGTAAATATCATCAACGGTGTTATTGAGCGGAGTTGCAGAGACCAGAATAACCTTTTTACCAAAGCATAACTGGTGCAATTTCTCGTAACCCTGCGTAACTTCGTTACGAAACCTGTGAGCTTCGTCTATAAAAATATAATCGTACTTCCCTGCCCCTTCTTTTATTACATTGTCAAGCTTTCCGAGGGACTCGACCTTGAAACTGCGTATACCAAAGTCAAAGAAGGTATCATGCCAGTATGGCTGCAAAACCGGAGGGCAGATAATCAGTATCTTTCCGCTAAGTTGCTGCGCAAGCAGGGCAGAGATATAGGTCTTCCCTAGACCGACTACGTCTGAAAGAAAAACGCCATTGTAAGCATCAAGGATTTTTTTGGCTGCTACAACCGCCTGCTTCTGATAATCCAGTTCCATAAAACTCTCGGGAAGATAGATCTCAAAATCCTCGTCAAGATTAATATCTTCCTTGAAGTACTCGTATAAAAATTTGAGATAAAGATGATATGGCGTGATCTGATCGTTGAGCCAGGTCTTTTCGTTTATGGTATTAACATAATCCTTTGAAATATCTACTGAGTTTTCCCAGAGTTCATCGAACTTCATAAGGGCAAACTTCACATCAGCGCTGTTTTTTAGCTCGACGTTGAACTCCCGGTTTGCCACAAGACCGGATTCGGAAAAATTACTGGAGCCAGTGATAACCCTGCCAAAATCTCGGTCATCCTCTGAAAAACGGCTTATATAAACCTTGGCATGTATATCTTTACTGGGATAAGCCCTTATCTCCATCTTGCCTGACTGCAGGAACTCAATGAATTTTTTGACCCCTAGCTCAGTCTCATAGCTGTCATGTGAATGATCCATCTCGACTGTCAAAGACTCTGCAAAAATTTCTTTAGTTCGTTTGTGAGACTCAAAATCGAGATCAGATTGATGCCTGTGCGTATCAATTATCTCAAATGCCTTCCTGTCAACGTTCAGGCCGACAAGAATTCTTATCTTTTCGACGGATTCAAAAGATTGATACAGCTGATGGAATCCACTTGTACGAAAATATCCAACAAGAATGTCGAAGTGCTTAACATCCTTAAGGGTTTTCCGGAATCTATCGAGCAGTGTGGAGCCAGGCTCGTTTGTGAAAAATGTCAGATCGGTTTGCATAAGGCTCAAAAATATCACATTTTTGTGTAATAAAACAATCCCAAATAAAAGAAAAACAAAGAAAAAAGCTGCTTCATGTTTGGCATTATGGGCCGCACAATTTATCTACAATCCCTCTCATAGCCACCACCCCGTCTGAGCTTTAACACGAGGCAGTCGAGGGATTTGGATCCGGCCTCCCTGTCTATGAGTTCGAGTGCCCCATCCAGAGCGGCATCTCCATAAAGCATGTAGTAATCCCCCGGTTCGCCTCCCTCCTTTATTTTTTCGCTAATCGTGAGGTCTGTAACTCCCCTGGCGTATACAATGGCTGGCACCGCCTCTATCCCGTAGCGCCTGAAGAGCAAGGGGTCTATAATGATTGGTGCCTGGTAGGCTTCGCATTCATCTGAAGCGCAATTTTCGTTTTTAAAGAGCACCCCCCTGAGGAATTCAAGCGTCGGCCTTACTTTAGTCATCCCGCCTACGAACCCGCGCATCACTATCGACATCCGGGGCTGCCCGAGGGCGTCAAGGTCTCTTGCGTAATTCCATAGAGTTTCCTTGGGGACCGATGATGAAATGAATATGTATATCCTCTCGTCTTCTTTAAGAATCGCTGTTCCATGACGGGTGTTCCCGGCCTGCCCTTGGTTATTCCCAGGTACGCCGCCAGCCGCGTCCATGCCATAAAATTCCCTCTCGATAAGCTTCGACCTTTCCTTCTCCACCCTTTCACTAATATCTCCGGGGATAGCCTGCTTCGCCTTTTCCATCATCTCCGGGTCAATGCTCATGGGAACCCCCTTCAAAAACCTTTCGTATTCCCCCGTATCGACATTTATATCGTCGATAGAGATGCCTTCAGGCCCTGAAGCATGGACGGACATGGACAGGCACATCAAAACGAAAAAAAGACCGTTTATAAAGATGGCAATAAGGGATCTCAAGGTTTTTTCCATCATATAAGGCGCCTATTTTCGATGAACCGGCATTGGTGGCACATCAGAACGCACAGCAGTTCCTTCTCCTGTAAAGAGTCCACACGAAGTTGTCACCTCCGACCGGAGGGTTTTTGACCGAACTCCATAAAAGCCCGCTTCTCCCTATGGGGTGGGCCGAGAAATCTTTTACAGGCACGGCTGCGTGCATCTTGTAATTGTGCTTGACCCAGATGGGAGTCGGCATGCAGCCGCATATGTTTATATTCGTATCGCAAACCAGCATTTCCCTCGCGAGCTTATAGAGCATCCGTGCCGCTATAGCGGCATTGGCCTCCGTATACAATGAGGAGCCTATGTGGCCGGTCAGAGGATAAGCGCTCCCCCATGACCCCATGCACCAGAAAAGAGGTGAAAGAGAAAGCCCTGCCGTCGAGGCGATGGAGTCAGCGATACACGCCGCCTGTGTCACAGGGTTGCCGAAAAGCACCGACTCAGGGTTTATGATCGCCGAGAGGGAATCGTCCTGCCAGAGGGGGTCGAATTCCGTCATATACGCCACATCGAAACCTGAAGATTCCGCGCATATCCAATCGGTCAACATGCCCATCATCGACCAGATCGGGTATATGAAGTAATGGGCCTGGGCTGAGGTGAAGTGGCTTCCCGTGGACGCAACCGAGCTATTGGTCCCTCCGAGCTCCCCGCCTGAAGTAATACCGAGGTTTATTCCCAATGACGGAAGGCACCCTGGGTCTTTTACGGTTTCAATATACCTTGCAGGCTCCCAGAAACCAACGGTCAGGCCTATGCGGATGAATATCGGAGGAGGCGCGGGGCAAACGCAAATAGTAGAACTTATGGTATCCACCGTAGTAACCTCATCGGTCGAGCCCGCAATCTCTATCCCTGCTATCGAAATAGGGAACACGGAACTCCAGTTGACAAGATCCAGCAGCTTGAAATCGCTAAGGCAGGTCGCCCTTGCCGGGGTTGAAAGAGAAAGCGCCAGAAAAAGACTAATTACGACGGCCAGCAGTATCTTTTTTAGCCGGAACATGAATTTCTCTTACCTCCATATACTTATTATCCTTTTTCACGATAACCGACGGAGTGGAGGAAAGTCTGAACCTTGCCCTCACGGGTTCGGTTAAGTAGAAGACATTCCTTTTAAACCTATGCATGAGGTCTTTCCATGTCCCATCCGTTATGAGGAGCACTACATCCGTTCTCTTGTAATATTCAGAGGCCATAAACCAGTCAACCTCGTTTTCAGCAGCCCCGTTCAGAACGACTATTGTTCTGGAAAAGGGGATGTAATCAAGCGGGTTGAAGATAAACCCCTTCGGATAAAGCATGCCCCCCTTGCCGTCAGGGATGTCGAATTCGAGCGTATAGGTCATATCCACCAGGGAAGTCCTGTCCTTCTTAGCTGGAGGCAGGTTCACTACATTGGAGGGACGGTAACGCTTTATCTTATTAGCTATCTCTTCCTTCTTGATACGCTCTTTCAAATCCATTGACGCCGCCTTATCCTCTAACTCCTTCAGGGCATCGGGCTCTACTATGCGATAGATGTTCCCGGAACGCCCGACGGTTTTGGCGAAGGCCGGACCAGAAGTCGATAGAACGAAAACTACAGCGGAGATAATCGTTATAGATCTGTAAAAAGCTGAATCTCTATTGGACATTCTGGTAATAATCATAGATTTTCTGCTCAGCCCCTTGCTTTACGTCCGCAGGCAGAGGAAGGTTGGACTTGATGTCATTGAAGAATTCCGTAAGGTCTATCTTCGAGAAATCCAGCATCTGGAATTCTTCGGGCGTGAAACCGCGGCAGACCGGGTTTTCCGGGACACCCCACATATCCGGCTGGAAGCTCTGAAGCTGGTTTCTACCCTGCTCGTTTATTATTCTTGCGAGCTTGGAATTGAAGCAGCAGTAGACCTTTTTGCTCTGGACGCAGCCTATGAGAGCCCATTTTTCAGTACAGTAAGTGCCCACGTAATGGCACATACCCTGTGCAGCCTTTTGAGCTACTGCTCCTTCATTAGAAACATCGCAGAACATGGGGTTCATCGCGTTTGCCGTATTGCAGCAGTTCTTGAAAAGAGTCTGCGTCCCAGAAGTCCTGCATTCGCTTGCCGTGCCGCTTAAAATGTAGAACTGGCCCGAGCATTTGCCGTTATTGTCTACCATCCCGTCATTCTGAGGGCTTGCAAGGGTGGATTGAGCGGTATCGGTTATCGTCGGATTGGTCTGATCGACACAGGGATAGGGTGAACATAATACCTGTCCGCTATAGCTGTAACAGGGATAATTCCCCAATGAACACTGGGTCAAACCGTCGTAACAGTTATCCGTAGCCGCCTGATACGTACCATTAGGGCAATCAGGAAGCTTATAGCATGTGCCGTTTACATAAGCGTATCCTGCAGGGCAGTTGTAATTGGGTTGAGCGGTACACTTATCAAGGCTGGTTGAATAAGTTCCGGGCGTTAAACACGATGGTGCGGATTCACATCGTGATTTTGCAAAATTAATCGTATAGTTAACCGGGCACAGAACGGCAGGGTCAGATACCTTGCAATAATCGATTGCCGTATCTAACGTCCCTATCTCGCATACCGCCTGGGTGGCACATTTTTGTAACGTCGAGTCGTATGAATAATTCACCGGACAGGTGACCTGGTATGTCGGGCTCAAACATCTTCCGGATATCACCTGATCCGAACCTTCCGCGCACAATACATTCGTCTGACAGGTGCCGTAGGTTGCACTGTATGTGTATCCTGACGGGCAGGAATAAATGATATTATCTTTACAGGCTCCGACCCAGGAGCTCCATATACCTGTCCCAGGACATATAGGGTCTAGAATGCATTTATCTCCTGACATAGCCCATCCTGAAGGGCATGTCGTGACCGCATAATAAACAAATTTATCAAGGGCAGTGTCAAGGATACCGTACCCTGTAGGAGGAGCCTCGCATTTGCCGGATGCCGTATTCAACGCTGTGTTTGCCGGACAGGTTGCACTGGAAAAAGCAGCGCTGCATTTGTCTGAGGCGCAATAGGTGGCTGGCGCTATGGTGGAGGTTGCCGTATTGCCTGGACAGATCAGATTTTTCGGATCCGTATAAACCGTTACAACACATTTTGAAATCGCCGGGTCGTAAGCGTAATTTTGACTATAACCGGTAGGCCTTTGGGGGCACGTTATTCCGCTTAAAGTAACGCACCTGTCTGTAACAGAATCCAGCGCCGTTCCTACCGGACAGGCCGGGACTTTCAGGCATTCGCCGTTGAATAATGAATATCCCAAGGGACATTCCACTATCGCCACGGTCTCGCATTTGTCCAGTTGCACGCTCAAGGCGCCCGAGGAAGGACATGTGGCGTATACGCCGCATCTGAAATCCGCGAGCAAGGTATATGAAGGGTCCGGACATGTATAGACACAGGACTTTGAAACCTGGCATGACGGACATTTAAAGCTATACTGGCAGAGGTCCATGGAAATTAGCGGCTGATTGCCTGAAAGGCCTCCGTAAAAGGCAAGGGTTGCGCCCGAGCCTATGGCATGCGTTATGTCGAAACTTGTAGAACTCACCGGGATGTTGATATAGCAGCTTGTTACGGTTATGGAACCTGCGTTCGTGCCGCATTCACCGCCTAAAAAAGATAGCTGGTTGCCTGTTGCAGAAATCCCTGATAATCCCCAACTGGTGGATGAGCATGAATCACCGGATGGGGTGAAATAGCTTGCCGAGCCGCTGAAGTTACACCCGTTCATCGTGACCCTGCCGACTTCGATGTCCTGATATGAGCCGTCTTTCCCGTAGAAGATCAGCTGATCGTTACTCCCGGTCACCCCTGTTATCCCGAACCAGGACTCAGCCATGCCCGTCCAGAAAACATCGCCGAGAGCGGCGATGGCGTCTGTATTGCACGAACTCGTGCATGCTACATCGCAATTTTGAGCGCATATGTCCATTGTCTGGAAACCTGTATTGCACGGATAAGTTTTTGTGCATATCCCTGCGGTTGGATCACAGGCATAAGCGCCTAGTGGACATATGCCGGGTGCTTGACTCAAGGTTACGCAACGGTCCTGCGCGGGGTCATATACGGTATCTACAGGGCATACCGGTTCCTGTTGGCATCTGCCCACAGTGATATTGTATGCATAACCTGCAGAGCAGCCATATGTAGCGTTATGCACGCATGCGTTCAGGGACTGGCTGTATGTGGCGTCAGTATCGCAGGTAGGAGATGTACCGCAGTAACCACCCTGAAATACCAGCCCGGGAGCACAGTTTACATTTGCAGAGCTCGTGCATTTTTCAGCATCGTCATAACTGCAGGTCCAAACGCCATCCGGGCACTTGAGGGCTTCGCAGCCTGTTGACGAGCTGTTTATGGCATAGCCTTCCGGACATTGCAGCGAACCCGGCGTGGATTCGCACAAATTTGTTGCGGCATTGTAGGTCGTTCCTGAAGGACACGAAGGGTCTCCCAGGTAAGCCCCTGTTTGTGTGTCCAGAACATAACCTGACGGTATGTCGGAAGTGACATTCTGTTCGCATTTTTGCGTCGCTGTATTGTAACCCCCCGAAGTGCAATATGTTTTAGGCGCTTTACATATAAAATCTTCATACCAATAATTATCGTAGTCTAATGTATACCCGGCAGGACAGGAAAGCGTAGGCCAATTGAAGCAGGCCAAGCTGTATGGATAATTTGGATCCGTATACTGTATGCCTTGATATCCCAAAGGACAGGCGTCCTTAAGGCAACCGTATACCGTCGCCGTTCCATTCCAATATGTACCCCATGTATAACCCTGAAGACATGATATGACAGGAGTGGCTATACATCTGTCGACCGTTATCCAACCGCTAATTGTACCTACTACACTGGAATAATATCCTCCTGCCGGACAGGTCGGTGCCTTTACGCATCCCTGGTATAATGAGGAAAAGAAATATCCATTCGGACATATTATGTTGTATTTACAGACGTCATTCGCGGCATCAAGGGTCCCGCCACCCTGACATATAGACGCGGTTGAACACAGATTACTGGTTGGTTCGTACGCATACCCGGTAGGGCATGTCACTCCGCCGGCCAGTTCGCATTGATCCGTTGTCGGATTCAAAACGCCGCCGTCAGAGCAGACCGGGCTTGAATATGCGGCCATGCAGCCGCCGGTTTTGATCGGACACAGATAATTGACCCCGTCGGCGGCCTGCCAGCAACCCTGCAGCTCCCCCTTGTCGTCGGTGTCGCCATCGAAGTTAAGATCGGCTCCGCATATGTAATCAGCGGCTGAATTTTTGGGTATGGCAAAAAGAACAGGTATCGCGACCAGTAAAGCGCAAAAAACTCTTTTAAGATTAAACATGGGGGTCACCATCCTCCGGAGCTGCTGCATAAAATGTCCTTGGAGGCCTCCTCAAGTGCGCTCATGATGGAAGCGGCCTCGGCGAAATCATCAGGACAGGCACAATCTGCCAGCAGTTCCTCGCCAGCTACGGTATCAAGCGGACACAGTCCGTTGGAGCATTTCTTGTAAAAAACATCGTAACCGGAGGTACCGGTTCTGTAGTCCGCGGTGGTGCCGCTCATACCGGCCTGGGTGTCTGTCTTGGGAGCTCTGATCTTGCAGACCTTGACGCAATTGTCGTAGCTTGCAGAATCATATAATTTCATAGCCTCTTTGGATGTTGAATAACCGCCCGATCCGTCCTTCCTGTAATCGTCATATGAAAGCATTGAGCCTGCTTGCATAGAGCTTGTAAGCACCACCTTCCCTCTTTCCCTTACCTCAGAAAAATCAAAATCAGTCTTCTGTCCGTAACAGAGATACTCCTTGGTGTCAGTCCACCATTCCCGGCAGATGTCATGCGATTCCACCCCTGTAAAGGTCTGACAGGTATTTGAAGATGTTTTACCTGTTGGGTTGAAGTTTGAATAGATGATAACCCCGTCAATGGTCTCCTTTCTGAGCTTGCAGTCTGCGTCGGCAGCCAGTGTGACGCATTTATCGTCTATCGACTCGACAATGAAGTCTTCCTTGTATTGGAGGTCGTAGCTGTAGTTATAAGACGGGCTTTGCGTACCGGAGTCTCCGCATGTAAGAACAGCCGTCTGGGCGCCTGCGATAGAAACGCAGATGGAAGGACCTGGACTGCAGCCAGACCCGTTGACGCAAAAATAAAGAAATGAGGCCTTTTTAGGAAGTGTTATCACCTCAAGGGTATGCCAGCCGTCTATGCCACCTCCTCCGCTGTCGCAGCCATTGTGAGGCTCGTTGCCAGGCCCGGTATCGACTATCTGGAGGTGATAATCAAAGCCGTTTTCGAAAATCCTCGCGTAAAGGTAATGGTCGACGCAGAGAGAACCAGGGCTGGGGGATGATCCGGTTACCGAATAAGTCTCCGTCTTGATTGTTATGACCCTCTTTATATTGCAGCTGGCCGCAAATACGCCCGATGAAGAGTTGTCGAAACTTTGTTTTACGTTATAGTAGGCGCTGGAAGTATCCTTCATCTGGTTGAGGATCTCAGAGTCGGATGCGATAGTAAGGCCGCTATTATCCTGATTGGTATAAAAAGCTTGCAGACCGCTTGAACTCGTAGAGGTTGTCGTGGCGCATCCGGCCGAATCCTGTCCGTAATAGGAAATTGTGCCGCCGGCTATTTTCGCATCTGTTATCGCGAACCTGGCGTCCACTTTCTGTATCGCCCCGGCCGCGCCTCCACCTATGTCTTTTAAAACATTCGAATAATCACTGTAACTTGCGCCGCAACTCTGATTGACGCAATAGCAGCCTCCGAGTTCGGTTATGGAGGCTGGCTGGAGTGTCGTCTGAAAATTACCCCCTGCGGTCCACAGGTAGTATTTGCAGTTCAACCACGTGCCGGAATCGCAGGAGACGACCCCGTTAGAACAGACGCCCGAGAGATTAAAAGGAGGCGAGTAGACATAATCCAGAATCCCATCGAAATTCGTATCCTGCCTTACCGTAGCACTCAGGTCCCCCGTGGCGGATGGTATTACGGATATCTCAAGAAAGCTCGATGTCGAAGGGCATGTAAGCTGCGCGTTGAATGATTTTCTGCCGTCGAGCGTATACATGGGAGTATTGCTCGAGGTTATGGGCTTGGATACATTATTCTCGAAGCTCCCGGTGGAGTCATAATTGCCACTTGTCGCGCCATATATGGCGGAGGCGGCATCTTCAGGCGCAATTCCCCACGAAGCCGAAGAGGAAAAAAGGGCTACTGCGCACGCATACGCGATCAAAAAGACCCAAAGCCTTGTTGTCTTCATAAAAAAGACCCTCCAGAACGCCGTATATCAAGGCGCCTCTTTTGTGTATTACCGCAAAATCAGGAATTGTAGAGAACAGAAACAGAGAGTAATCTGATAGAGAAAGTACAATGACGGGATTATCTGCCTAATGATGCTTTTGGCGAAAAGATCTGGATAATATTTGCAAGGTGATGGTTGTGAATTTTATTGTTCTGTTATATATTTTCAAAAAACAATTCACCTTTTTTGTAGGCATAGGAAACTACTAACCATGGATTAAAAATTCCGAGGACAGTTTTTGTTAGCTCAACTGGATCCGAGGTGTTTTATACAAGGAGAATCGCCAAAATATGCTTCGTGTTTATAATGTTCTTAATGTTAGAACAGGTAAAGTTTTAGATGCAGAAGAACTTCTTAAAAGAATGCCTGAGCAGGAAAAACATAAGCTCAGAGCAGAACAATTAGGCCCAAAAATTCGTAATTACGCATGCCCGGTCTGCGACCAAAAGGTCTATCTTTCCGGTAAAGGTAAAGCAGAAGGAAAAATTTACCATTTTAGGCATTTTCCTAATCTTGGCGAATGCCCGCTAAAAGAAGGCAATAACATTTCAAAAGAAGATTTGAAAAAAATTATATATAACGGGGCAAAAGAGAGTGAACGCCATATGAAACTGAAAACATGGATGGGTGACTTTCTGAGAAGTTTGAAGCCCAAAGGAGAATTTACAGAAAGCAAAATTGAGACGAGGATTACGTCTTCCGAAGGAAAAAAACACTGGCGCCAACCCGACGTTTCGTGTGTTTATAAGGGCAAACCACTTGTATTTGAATTTCAACTTAACAATACATTTGTTGAAGTCATACAAGGAAGAGAAGAGTTCTATGCTAATGAGCATACCTATATTTGCTGGTTGTTTGATGGTTTCAACTCATATGATACAGCTTTCGGCCAGAGGGACATTTTCTGGCTCAATAAGTCTAACGCTTTCGCTATAACGGAAGAAACTATGCGGCTTTCGGAAGAAAAAGGCGACTTACTAATAGAGTGTCACTACACTGACCCGGTAATTGACGGTACAGCTGTTAAGAATAGATGGGTAGCTCGGATTCTCTCCTTCTCTGAATTGAACTTAAATGAAAGCTATTATAAGCCTTTTTACTTCGACTCTGATTCAGCTAGAGAAAAACTAGAGCTAAAGCTATTAGTAGAGGAATTTGAAAACTATATCTGTGGGGGCAGAAAAGAAATTAATTATAAAGAACAGAGAAAAAAGGATGGTTCCTTTTTGAGTAAGTTAAAGATTCACTTGCAGAACGAGTCTATTCCTAATGAGATTACGGATAGTTTTATTAATATTATAGATGCACTCTATTTCTTGAAAACAGGAAAAGTAGAGAACCTGAATCATAACTTCAATAACATTAAACAATTCACAAACCAAATTATTCAGTACTACCCCCAACATGGATATATTTATTGTAAGGCGGTCAAAGAATACCACCCAGATTTTAAAAGTGAACAGCTTGGAGACAAGCTGAAGAAGAAGGTGAATGATTTTTGGAAAGAATTTAAAATAGCCGAAAAAGAAGGAAAGCCAAACAGCCAGGATAAGAGCTATGATTCAATCTTGAAGTTACTTTTTCCTGAATTAGAAAAATATTTAGCTGAATTAGCCAAAGAAAAGACATTTGTATTTGTTCAATAAAGTAGATACCTTTTTGCTTTCTAAGCCGTAGGGTTTCATCGGAACCAGGGCTACATAAAAGATTCACCTTGAAATAGACCTCCGATATATACCCCAATATGATAATACGATGGTCTACTTAGACCTTTTTTTGCCCCGTCAAAATCTCTATCGCTTCCAGGTATGTCTTCCCTTCGGTCTTCACCAGACGATCGAGGCGCACGTTGTCATCCGCATCGGAGGTATACAGGTAGTACAGAAACGGGTTGACCACGAGCCGCACCGGCCCTTCGCCGACCGGCGTCTCAACGTATATCTCGGAGTACTTCGGACGGTTCAGTTTTATACTTTTAAGTATCTCAAACTTCAACTGCTCGCAGTCAATAAGCTTTTCCTCCCTGGCCTTTTCGAAATCAGAACTCTGGGGGTAGAACTTGAACGCCGAGTTGTTGAGTATGACGTCGCCTATGTCCCTGAAACGCCTGAGGTCCAACATGCTCTGCACGACCTTCGTGAAACTCCCCTTATACTTCCTCGCCCTCCTGTCACCGTCCTCGATGATATCCAACAGGAATCCGCCCATCTTAAAGAACTGCCACGCCTCATCGAATATGACCATCCTGGGGCTGCTCCTGTCAGACAGATAGAGGTCCTGGGTTACGTAGTTTAGAACTTGCAGCACCACGACCTTAAAAAGCTCTTTCCTGGCCTGTAGTTCCTCAAGCTCCAGTACCACGAATCTGTCGTTTTTAATATCGAGGTTGGCCTTGCCGCAGAACCACCTTCCATAAGCTCCCTCCGACGTAAATTCCTTGAGATTAAAGGCTATTTTCGAGGCTATGGCAGCCAGCTCCTTATCCCCGGCCTTTGCGTCCTCCGGACGAAGCGCGTTGTGCATACCGCCGTAATCTGAAAGACACCTGTAAACTGTGTCTATCGTGGCGTCCTGCCCTTCGGTCTGGTACGCCCACCGGACAGCCGCCTTGACCAGCGAGGCTTCAAGCTCGCTCGGACGTGTATCGGTGAATGAATAGACCATTTGCAGTATTATCGAGGAGATCGTAAAAAGCTCGTTGTCGAGCTCATCGATAAGGATATTGGTGAACGGGTTGAGGCAGATCGTCGAGTCGGCGGTAAACTCTATGAACTTCCCGTTAAAGAGGTTGCAGGCCTTCTTGTAGGACCTGCCTATGTCTATTACCCGTACATAAGCCCCCGAAGCGAGATTTGGGATCACTATATGGTTCATGAGGAAACTCTTGCCGCCGCCTGAGGAGGCCGCTATCAAAGCGTTCATGTTCGGGGCCTTGAGGTCGAAAAGATCTATCCCTGAAAGCTGTCCCTTCCTACCCACGAACATGATCTTGGGGTCTCCGCTCCCCTGAAAATCCGCCTGGACCGGGAGCATCTCCGCAAGCGTTCCGGCCGGCACTATGAAGTCCCTGTCGAGCATCTTTACGTTGTCGCCGACATTGTACAGACCGAAAGGCAGGGAAGAGAGGAATAGTATCGGGATTATCCCCTTATCCTCCTGCATGACGAATCCCCTGTCCTCCCAGAGCCTTTTAACCCTCGCGGTGGAGTCCCTTGCGTCTTCCTCATCCTTGCCGAGCACAACGACTATCGGTATCACCCTGAAAAAAACCTCTCCTTTCTCCATCTCGTCAATGGCCCACATGAATTCTTCTTTTCTTCTCGCGATGGAAGGGACGAAGGCCCCAATAGCCTGCTGCTGCATGACGACGGACGCCTTGGCGCCTATCTTCGCCTTGGTATTCTCGAAGATGACGTTATACGCAATCAGGAACGGCGACCTGATCTGGTTATTGTCGGACTGAACGCCCCAGATGTCACCAGTGACGATATTAGAAGTCAAAAGCGACGACTCCACCGGAAGAGACTTGGGAGTGATGGTCCTGCATACCTTGGATCCGAGCTTAAGATAGCTCATCTCGTTCACTATGGTGGTCTCTCCGGAGATGATCTGTTTTCTCATCTCCCTGGTCTTGTCGTATGCCAGGTGCTCCGGGAACCTGTCGTTAAATATCCTGTAGAGCATCCTTACAAGCCCGTCCGGCTCAAAAGGGCGCGGATAAAGCTTTGCGCCGACGAGGATATCGTATATGGAGGACTTCAGTTCCTCAAACTTTACAGGCGCGTTTTCCGGTATGTATATGGACACGAACAGCCTGAAGTTCCTTACAGGAATGCCCGAAAGACTCTCAAGACCCTCGGTTCCGTTGAGTATGAATTTCGCATACTCCTCCATGCTTCTTTTCAAAAGGGGGTCGTCGGAGGTCTTCGATTTCAGAAAAAGGTCCACTATCGGCTTGACGTAAGGATCGGCGAACATTATGAACTGCATGACCGAACCCTCTGGTATCCCGGACCTGAACAGCCCGGTAAGGGTCTTGGCCGTGGCTTCGCCGGCAAACCAGAGCGGCGTACACTCCCATATCAGTCCCCTCGATCCGTCGGCGTTATGGTAAGTATGTGTAGCGGGATCGTACGCGACATACGGAAGGTAACTGGAAAATTTATCCCGTTCCGTCATTTTTCCGAGTAGCGCCTTCGTAAGCCCTAAAGAAAGTTCCATCAAAAACCTCCTGCCTCATTTCATCGCTTGAAAGACACTACATCATGCACTGTCTATAAGGATGGATGGTTGGTTGACTATTTCGTTCCGTTTTCCTTAATAAGGTAATTGCCGATCACCCATTCCGGCTCGTCGATCATCATATAGATGTACCTCGGCATAAAAAGCAGGGTCTTGTCAGGATACGGGAAAATAAGGACCCGCATGACCTTCGGCGGGATGATCACCGGGGTCACAGGGGCTTCCAGAAGGCCGGAAAGCTCCTTTTGCAGGTTGTCTCTGTAAACATCCTTCGCACTCGCAGCCGGGATGTTTTTCCTGGCGCCGGTCTTTTCCACCCCGCTGTCCTTTCCGCCATCCTTTTTCTCATCTCTCTTTTCTTCATTCTTCTCTTTCTTGCTTTTCCCGCCGGCATCGACGTCAACGGTATCTTTTTTCGATTCGTCGTACGCCGCCTTTACCGTGGCGCACTTCCCCTTATCCGGCGACTTGCACTGGAACTCGGTCTTATACGGCATCAGGGTGCCGCAACCGGACAGAAATACTGACAAAACGAATATCAATCCTGCTTTTCTGAACATTTTTTATCAAGCCCTCCCACGCAGTAGTCTTTGATTTCCAGTTCAACGCCCTGCTCAATCACCACGGTCACCGATTTGGCCGAGCCGACCTCCACTATCGGGAAGGTCTGTTTGGCCATCTCGAGATAAAATTTCTGGAGTTCGCCGAACCCCTTGGAAAGTCCGCCCCCTACCCCGGCCTGCATTATCTGGTTCGAATCGATAGTTTGAGTCGTGCCGAGGCTGGAGATAGAATTCGTTGTGGAGGCCGCCTTGAAGGCATCGCCCACGCCCCCGAAGAACCCGGCCAGCACGGACCTTCCGAGCAGAGCCCCCATCTTTGTCACAACGTCACCGGCAAGGCCGATTTTGCCGTCAGAGTCCACTACAAACCCCTTGATCGGGGCATCTATCACGGACTCGCCGTTCTTGCTTATGCAGCTTAAGTTGACGAGCCTTGCGTGCGCCCTCTCGTCAGAGAGGTCCCCGTAGGCCGAGGCCATGATAAAGCACCCTTTGAGATCGGTCTTTATCTCGTTCGGCAGTACCGCTATGTCCTTTACCCTCAAAAGCAGTGGTTTTTCATAGGTCTTCGCCGACTGCATCGTAGCGGCGCTGAACCCGGTCAACAAAGAAGCCTCCATGAAGGATGGCGGCAGATAGACCGTCCGTTTCGCTAATTTTTTCAGCTGATCCTTCTGTACAGCAGCCCCGTCCTTTCCATCTTTTTTGGTCCCGACCGTAGTTTCTATCCCGCCGACCGGCTGTGGCTTCTCTTCGCGAGGCGCGGACTGCCCCCAGGACCCTCCAACCGGCGGAGATAAAAGAGGCGGATACCTGGACGGCTGCCCACCGGGGAGCTGCTGCCCTTGAGGTTGCTGTACCTGATACTGTTGCCCGGCTCCGGATGCGGGATAAGGTTCGTTACGGACTATCTTTTCAGTATTGCCTTGTCCGGATGACTGCTCCTTCCATTGCTGGAATTTAACCCTCTCGTCCTCATCGACTTTCTTTTTAAGCTCTTCCACCGTAGCCCTAACCGCGTTCAGCTCCGCATCCTTCTTCTCAAGCTCCAGCTTGATATTGTCGCTGTAAGCCCTTTCCAGCAGTCCGGGATCAAGACTTATCTTTTTCTTCTGCTCAACCCCCGTCTTCATCGGGATACCGCCATCCCTGAATTTATAGCCCATGAAAAGAAGACCGCCGCCAAGGATGATGATAATAGCGATCACAAAGAGCTTTTTCTGCTTAGGCGTAAGCTCGTTGAAAAACTTTTTTATGGATCCCATCCGGAAGTCCTCCTTACCGCAGACCCGGGGCCTGGTCGATCACGAAAAGACGGTATTCAAAGTCACGTTTCATGACGGTCGAATCCAGGGCGATGGCAGCCGGTCTCTCGGCCAGAAGCATGAAATCGACCTCGCGGACCTCGATATCATCGCCCGGAACCACCCTGTATTCCTTCAAAACAAACCCTTCGGTCCTTACAACCCTCCTCAGACGCAATTCCATCGAAGAGAACCGTATTTCAGGGATGGAAGCATCGCCCTGCACCTCCTCAATGGAAAAGGTATCCGTCGAAAGCTCGTCCATATAGGCCATCTTGAGGAACTTCAATACCTTTTCCTCGTAAACAAGCCCCTTGAACACGGCGGCGTTCCCCTTGACCCTGGTGTTCTTCCGGTCGGCCAGTCTGACCGTAACGGACGGCGTTTTCACAGGAGCCGCTATAAGGCTGTAGACCGATTCCTCGCAGCTTATATACATCTCCGACGGCGCTTCGTCATAGACCAGCTTGTCTTCCTTCTGGAACACTTGGAACTTGACATAGACGTCGCTTCCGGAGGCCTTCACGATAAGCCCCTTCTCCTTCGAATAGACGACATCCTTTATCTCCCCTCCTTCGCAAACGACCCTATTGACATCGGTCGCGCTAAGCTCGACGCGGACCAGCGAATCCGGCGGTATCGTCAAAGACCCGTAAGCGCTCGGCGGGAAGAGCGGCGACATGGCCGCAAGCAGGTAAAAAAAACTCTTTTTCAAGGCCAATCCCTTCCTATTTTTCGACATCCTTTACCTCCGTTATGTAAAACCTGCCGTTCTCGAAAATGACCGTCATAAAGAACGAACTCGTCTTCTCATCCAGCTTCTGCCCCTTGCTGTAGAGGCTCCTTACTCCCTTGGCCTCTATTTCAAGGATATTACGCGCCTTATTCAAATACTCGATCCCGCTTAAGGTGAAGACGCTGATGACATTCGATATCTCGACCTTGCTCGCGAGATCATAAAGGGCTGTTTTGCCTTCGTCGTATGAGGCAGGATGATACAGGGACAGAAGCTCCGCGTACTGATTACGCACGGTGGCAGGGCTGTAGGTCAGATAGAGACCCATCGCATACCTCGTCATCATCTTCAGGTAAGCATCATCACCTCCTCCGGTCCAAACGGAGACTTTCTCATCGAGACCTCCAGGCGGTATCACCACTATGCGTTGCTCGTTGAGGAATTTGTACGTATAATAGCTATTGACCACCACGGCCAGCGCTATGACGATGACCGCGAACCTGTACATCTGGTTCTTAAGCTGGAGATTAGAGGTTTTCTGAACGAAAAGGTCTAACTTCATGGATTTCCGGTTCCTCCATCCTTCTTATTCGATAAAGTCCTTCATAAAAAACTCGGGGTAACCCTTCAACGTCTTGATGCCGGAAAAATAAGAAAGATGCTTGAAAAACCCCCGGCTATGCTTTTTTTTGAATTTTGAATAGATATACGGGAGCACAAAACCTATTATGATGAAATAATAACCCCCGAATATCAGCCACAGGCCAAGGCCAAACATGACTATCAGGAATTCATCGCTCTCCCACCACAATACCTGGAGCGGTTTATGTAAATAACGAGGTATTTTCATTCGTTTAAATTTAAAAAATGATTCAATAAAAGCATTATAAAAGTGGGGCGGTTTTTGGCCGGAACCGCCCCAAAACCGGGGAATGACCCGCGTTAGACCAGCATACCGAGTGTCTGGGTGATGGCGGTCGCCTTGAGTATTACGACCCCACCCAGGACCGCCGGAATGCCAAGGGGATAATCCCCCTGGGCTGTCACAACGCCGCCGTACGCCACAGCTGCCGCTCCGCCAACGAAGCCTATCGGACCGTTCATGATGCTGTCAAAAGCAGTGTAGACGTCAAAAGCGAAGCTGCCGGCCACTGGTGTCGTTATGGCCGACGCGTCATTCGCGAGCATCACGACAAGGCCGAATACCATAAAGCCTACGGCCAGCTTCGTGAAGCTCTTTGTGTCCTTGAAGAGTTTCTTAAACATTAAAAAATCACCTCCTTTCCTTGTTTAGTATTACCTCCACTCTGCGATTTCTCCCGTTCTCCCTATCAGAGTCCGCATAACAGCACTTGCCTTTCCCGGTTACGTTCATCCGGGCTGCATCCAGACCCAACTTAAGGAAAGCCTGATATACGGACTGGGCTCTACGCAGAGCGAGCCGGTAATTGTAATCCTCGTCACCGATGGAACAGGTATAGCCTGTAATGTCATACCTTGCGTCAGGGACGATTACATTCTTGAGTTTTTCAAGCTCCGATTTCTTTAAAAAAGCGCTGTCAAAGTCGAAAAAGACCGTCTCTTGTCCTACCTTGACAGGTTCCGGCTTTTTATCGACCTGCCCATCCTTTTCCTTCCCGTCCTTCTGCTCGACGGATGCGTCATCAAAAACCGGAACACGGACCTTGATTATGTTCTCCGCATAATCCGTCGGCACGACCGTAAGCTTCTTCAACGGACTGCAACCATCGCAGACCACATGTGCCGGTTTGGACTCCCATACCGCAACTGGGCTGTCAAAAGATAAAACCGCCTGCCTGAGTTCGACAGCGCCAGCCTCGGCCCCAGCCATCGCATAAACGGCGAGGATTCCCAGAATCAAATAATGCCCGCCTGTAGACCTGCCGAGTTTTATTCCGTTCATCCAACAAACTCCTTACGGTAATTCACAACAATTTTTATTGACTTGCCTGGGCCGCCAGGCAAGTAGGAATTCTTGCCACACCTGTGTATTACCGATCCGTCAGTATATTTTATGGTCCTCAAAGCCTGCACCAGTAACAGAAATGATTATGGCCGCCCATCCCTGCCGCTACCGTCTTTACTATTCATTGCATCTATTACCTTTTTCACATAACTACGCGTCCTTGCACCGTCGGCCCGTCCGGTGTTGTAGCATCCGACGGCCTCCCAAGCATAACCGTACCTTGAGAAGCACCGGCTCAGTATCCAGGCGCCGACCGTCACGTTGTAGCAAGGGTCGTGAATATAGGCCCACCGCTCCCCGAGTTCCCTCGCCCACCTTGAATTGACCTGCATAAGCCCGTAGTCCATGGTACCGTTCTTATTGCGGTTAACGGCGGCAGGGTTATGATTCGATTCGACCCGCGCGATGGACCTCAATAAATCAGCCGGGATGTTGTAGTAAAGTCCAGCCTGGTCGAAGCAGAATGCAGACGAGACGCCTGGCAACATGGACGCGGAAAGGAAAAATGCCGCGAAAAAAACCTTTTTCAAATAAGCCTCCAGCTTTTTCGAGGAATCACCGGACTTGCTGCAACTATCCCGTCCGCCAGAACGAGTTAGTCGCAGGATAATTAATACCGCGGTCCGCCATCTCACTTAAGCAGTGCGTCTATTTTTCCCTTGAATACGCTATAAGGCACAGCACCCTGTATGACCTCGCCGGACACCTTGCCGGACGCATCCAGTTTGCCAAGAATAAACGTAGGAGTCCCATTGACCCCGAGCTCTCTGCCGTCATTGATGTCCTTAGTAACGGCATCCTCGTATTTTTTTCCCTCCATGCACTTGTTGAAGGACGTGGCATTAAGCCCGGTCTTTTTGACAAGCCCGTCCACATCCCCGATGGTCTGCTGGTTCAAGAACAGGGCCTCGTGCATCTCCCAGTACTTGCCCTGCTCCCCCGCACAACCCGCAGCCAGGGACGCCTTCATGGCGTTCTGGTGAAAAGGTAGAGGGAAATCCCTGTACACGAACCTGAGCCTACCGGTATCTATGTACTCCTTCTTGAGCTGCTTGAAGGTGTCAATATGAAAACGGGCGCAAAACGAGCACTCGTAATCCGAGAACTCGACAAGCACAAGTTCACCTTTACCCATAGAAGGACTGTCTTTTATGGAAACAGTGCCCTGCTGCGGCGCCTCCGCCCTCTGGGGAGGGACCGCCTGCGCTTGGGCTTCTCCCCGGTCATTCCTTACGATAGCCGGCAGGATCGAGATCAGCACGCGCTTTATCTCATCCATGTCCTTCTTAAGGATATCGATCTCCGTCTTCATCGCCTCGATATCCCCGCCTGCCGCATGTACCCTCAAAGGTGCGAACAGGGAAAGTGCAAGGACCAACGCCAACATGACTTTTTTCATCTTTGTCTCCTCCGTTTGTTGTTATGACAGCTTTTTGACTTCCCCCTGCATCCTCAGGGAAACCTCTTCTATGGTATTACCGCAAAATCTGCAAATTCTGGCCTTCCTCTTTATTCGCTCGGCGCAGAGAGGACAGTCCCTCATGATCGTGTCATCCAAGGAAGGGTCGGCCTGCAGGAGATCCCTCTTCCTGTTGCCCTCCACAAATTCCTTCTGAGCCTTGACTATGGCATCCTTGAGCTCTTTAGGCTGCATCACGAAGGTTATGGTGGTATCCCCGTCCTTAGCTGCGGTCTGTATCTCCACATTCCCGTAACCGAGCAAGAGGCCCGCAAACGGTTGTTTGTATGAAACGTTATTGATTCTGTCGAGAGGACTGTCCTTGGTGCTCCTGGTAAAAATACCCCACTCGTCCACCACCCTCGTATTGGTGACAGCCCAGATATCGACCTCCCTTTCAAAATATTCGTAAAAGAAATAACCTATGGCTATTAAAGTCCCTGCCAGGCCCACGTCCTTGAAACTCGCCAGAGCCGGGTACTTGAAGGCGGCGATAATCACCCCTATGAAAATGAAAATTAGAAAAAACGGCTTGGTAAGCGTTATCCAGTGCTTTTTCACCAGGAGTATCACTTTTTCATCCTTGCCGAGCTGAGTGCGCATCTTCATCACCTCCGTAAGCTTTATATGTGTCCATGGACTCAAAACATATGTCTTATCCGTATAAAATGGTATCCTGCACCTGTAAGGACGGTTCAGAAACACTTTCATATTTACTTATTACTTTTTCTCAAAGAAAAAATTGCTTCGGGCTTATAGAAATGACCTGGTTAATTTCCAAAAGCAGCAAGGTCTTGACAACCAGTTGAAGTTGTTATAATCTCGTTTTAAATTATGGGTGGCCCGAGAGGGCCTTAAAAGGGAAGTACGGTGTAAAACCGTCGCGGACCCGCCGCTGTAACCGGGGATGAAAGCCGCAAAATGCCACTGTCTGTAAGGACGGGAAGGCGCGGCAAGTAGGATGAACCGGGAGCCAGAAGACCTACCCTAATGTCATAATTTGTCTGCCTTCGTGGTTGGAGGCTAGGCTTATTTTCGAGGATGAAAAACGGCATCCCCGGACCTATTGTCATGAGGTCCGGGGATTTTTTTATTTCGAAGACTGAAAGGAGGTACGATCGAAACATTCAAAAAGAAATACGATGGGTATTCAGGATCTATTGCGTGGCCGCTATACTGGGATGTTACATGTGAGCAATGTTAAATACGCTTAAAAAAGAAAGGAGGTAGTAACATGCATATCGAACCTGGATTTGTCTCAGCGGCAAAGGTGATGGGCGCGAACGCGGCAGTTGTTGGTCTTTTGATTTTCTATCTGAAGAGGTTGATCAGGCATCCGCTGGACATCTTCAAGGTCTTATTGGCGGCTGTTTTCTTTTCGGTTTTCATGCAGAGCTTCCACATGAGCGTCGGACCGTCGGAACTGCACTTTATCGGAGCCATGTCGATATATCTGACCCTCGGTTTCATTCCGACGATGTTTGGGTTTGCCGTTGGTCTCCTATTGCAGGGACTCCTGTTTGAGCCGATGGACCTGCCACATCTCGCGGTGAATTCCTTGTCGCTAATAGTGCCGCTCATTACCGTTCACTATGTCGCAGGCAGAAAGCTTTTCGTCAAAGGCCTCAGGCAAAGGGTGTCATGGTCAACCATCTTGAAGCTTGACGGCATCTATTATGTGGGGGTCACATCAATGGTCGGTTTCTGGCTGCTCATCGGGGAAGTTGAGACGCCTTTTTCAGCCTGGATGGCCTTTGCAAGCTCGTATCTGGCGGTTGTGGCGGTAGAACCCTTTATCACTCTTTTGACTGTTAAAACACTAAAGAGATATGAGAACTCGCCTGCCGTAAAGAGGCTCTTCGTTGTTGATAAATTAAGTCTTGAGGCATAAAGAGTTTCAGTGGGTCTTTATTGTGCGGTCCCACAGTAAATAAAGGGGTTACGAGGCTTCTCGTAGCCCCTTTTCAATGGAAAACATCTTCGTTGAGAGGCTCTGGAAGACCCCATCGTAAATACCTCGCGTTCACATGTATTTCACTTCCCTGATGGTCGACAGATACCCTGTCTTACGCGCCTCGAGTTCCTGAAGGTTGAAATGCTCTCCCTTCATAGGGGTAAGGACGAACCTCTTTTTGCCCGCCGCCGCGACTATCTCAAATTTCCTCGCATAGTAGTTCTGTTGCAGTATGTCCGGGATATACCCCGTCTGCCGGAGTATCCCGGTCATACGGCGGAGCGCGACCTCCTTCTCGGATTCGTATATGACGACGAGATCGAGGGCCTTGGCCTCCCTGCACAACAGCTTCGCCTGTTCGTAAAGGAACCCTGGATTGCAGTAGACGAGCCCGCCGAAGGAGAACGACTGCCATCTACCGTCCCTCAGGACGTTTATATTAGGCTCTAGGAGCTTCACAAGCCTTACGGGGTCCAGCCACTTTTCCATAGGCATGACGGACAACGCTCCGGCGAATTTCAAAAGCTCGAATTCACGGGCGCTCCTGTCGGCCTCCTTGAGCAGCACGGTAAACGGGTTAGTGCTTGGTATATGATGGTCCTTTACCGCCTTTATCACGTCATCAAACCACGATATCTGCGCATCCCCTGCGAGTTCCTTGAGCCTGGAGGCGCTTACGAAAGGGTGTTCATGGGTGTTATAGGCGCCGGAAGCCCAATACTCGGGTATCTTTCCCAGATCGTGCGCCAGCGCGGCGATCACGGCCCTGGGAATGTGGTTCTCGAAATCCGCATAAGTCTTCTCCAGAAGGCCGAATATCCGGTTCACAACTCCCGCAGTATGCTCCTTAAGAGAGACCCGGGAAAGGTTGTCCCTGACGCTATAGAGCTCCACGGCTTCCGAATCGTTCAATTTCGTCACCAACGAGGAGCAATGGCCGAAACGGTCAATCTCATGGATAAGCGCCTTTAAAAGGCCATCCGCCTTCTGAGCGGCGAATAAGCCCTCATAGGGTTTGAGCCTTTCGATAAGCCCAATGAGGGCCCCCTCCGAGAGCGGAGGAGCCTTGATAGCAACCGAGGAAGGAACCGCAGGAACAGGGGTTGAGGCTGGAGGTGAAACCATGACTTGAGCCGGTGTAGAGGCCTGTGCCTGAGAAGCCTTTTCCGTCGTCCCCTTTGCAGAAGAATTTTCACCAGCTTTCTTTTCCTCAACGGACCCGGTATCGCATTTATTCTTATAAAGCGACTCTACGCCCTCCGGGATATCGTTTATGGCTGTAACTTCATCGTTATATTTAAGCCACACGCTGGCAAGCTCCGGAAGAGAAACATCTATCACGGGCTTTGGATTTTCACGGGCAGAGGAGAAGAAAGAAACAATGGCGAGGACGATAAGTAATATGCCTGCGGCGATCAAGAGTATCGGCACGGTTTCCATAGCGATCATTTGTAAACTACCATCCTTTAAAATTCGTATTTTTTGAAGAAGCGTTAGAATTATCGACATGCACAGCACAAAATAGATTTTGGAGGATCTTTTTCAATCACTGCCATATCTTCTTGTACTTGTCTATCCTATTGGTCTTTATCTTTCCCATGACGACGGAAAGAGCCAGTATGAGTATCGAAAAAAGACTTACAATCGTCAGGAAATAAACACTCGGGATGAGCTGCTCGATGAACTTGGTCATCCACAGATAAGTCTTGTAGCCGGGACGTAGAAACTCAGGGAGCTTCCAGATCATGCGCAGGATGTGGTCAGGCGTTAGAAAATTAAAGTACAGGATGTGAACTACAATAAACATAACGATGGTTGAGAGAACTATAACGGAAGCCATTCCGAAGGTAACGGCATAAATCGCCTTTCGGGTAATGTTTTTACAGTATGTTTTCCTCAGAATTGCAAAAACTAACAACGAAGTGACGAGACTCGACGAGACGGTAAATAGTAGGATAAATACTCTTTCGAAAGTCGAAGGCGAATATGAGCCGAAAACCGGGATAATCCCATCATGCGCGGCGAACATAAACAGAGAGAGAATAAAGGTCGCAACGGAGCTGAAGGCGGAAACCCTGCCCCCTTCGATCCAATATGTACGCATCTTTTCAGTCGTAAGAACCTCTTCAGGTATGGACGAGCCTTCCTTTTCAGCGACCGAATACTGTTCTATATCGCTCAGAACCTGCAGAAGTCCTTTGGGTAAATTCTTGGAATTCGTCGTTGTTGTAACAATTGCCCCATCCTTATCCCTTGCCATATTTAACCTCCTACTGTATAAATATGCCGTTCCTCGTAAAAAAATCCCTTGAGCCGAAAAAAGCTTAAAAATACTTACGGTCTTCAGGACCGGCAGATGCCTGACCTGTGGCTCGGCCAGTCGAAAACAAATATCCTGCTGTTACAGATCCTGTCCTGAAACCTGTCCATGCATTGATTGCCGATAAGCTTCGTAAGAGTGACGTAATCCCTGTTGCTCGTCCCTATAAGAGGCTTTTTCCTCTCATATCTCCCGTCGATGACATCATAGAGGATGTTCTGCTCGGCTGAACTTCCAAACTGACCGCCCAATTCGTCTATCACGAGGAGATCGACGTCTATCATCTTCTTTATTACCTCTGATGCCCTTTCTTTTGTACCGTCCTGCCAGGATTCCTTAACTCGCCGGAATAATTCCGCTGCTTTGACATACTTTGCGGAATAACCACGGACCGCCAGAGACTGCACCGCAGCGCATGCCAGATGCGTCTTACCGGTCCCTGGACTGCCAAGGAATAAAAGCCATGTGCCGAGCTTTCTTATGGTCTCGAAATTTTCAGTATAGGTCCTGGCTACATCAGCCACTTCAGATTGTTTTGCACTCTCAACTCTGTAATCGTCAAACGTCTTACCCAAAAACAACTCGTTAACGCCGGTCTGTCTGATCCTGACATCCGTAATCGTCGACATGCCTGCATACTTGAATCTGGTATCCGTCACCGCCGGAGACGAACGTGAATTATCGGGCTGATTTAACGCCCCGCCGCAGCCGCACGGTGTAGGAACCCATCCAGGTCCCGACAATCCTGTATGCTTGAAAAGAAACGATAGACTCTCGCCTATCCAGATATATTGAAGATCGGAGCCGCAATAGGGACACGTAGATACCGGCTTGGACGGTCTTTTCTCCGAATATGAATGCTCCATTAAGTCGCTGATTTTACAAATATTGCTCTGCATGTTTTAATTCACCTCCAGAAACGGCAGTTTATTCCTTTCGAGTATGTGGTCGGGAACGCCGAAGTTCTTAGCGGCCAGCTTTACAACCTGGCTGTTTTTCCGCCAGAAGGCTTCTATGTCAGCAAACTTACTCCTGAATTTCGCAAGGCTTTTTACTTCATCGCCGAAAATCCAGTCAACATTCCTGCCTGCCGGAGAGGTATCCCTGTAGTAAAGATACAGTCTGCGTATATAATCCTCCGGATCCTGTAAATCGCGCCTGCCGCCTAGGCTCTTTAGGAGTTCGCTGAATATTTTAGCTATCCTGCCGCCTCCGTTCCCGTTAAGTTTCTCGGGTGGAGAGTTTTCCCAAAGCCCGTGATACCAGTCGATAAGACGCCTGATCGCCGGATCTGCCTGCTTCTCTTTCGCCTTTGCCTTCAACTTCGCATTCGTTTTTGCTTCACCGCTGTTTTTATCGAGCGCGAATGTATTTAAGTCTTTAGTATTTATACTTGTCTTTGTATTTAATAATTTCGTGGCACCTCCAGCATGCCGGGATTCAGCAATATGACGCTTTTCAACTGGAATCGCCTCAGGCTGCCCGCTCTTCACAATCTTGTCAGCCTGTTTTCCACCTTCTTGTTTGTCGGTTTTCAGCAAGCTGGTGTTTTTCATGATGAATTGTCCCAGTTTGTTAGTTTCTAGGGTACTTGTCTGCTGGTTTTTGGCATTATGTTGATCTTCAAGAAGGATTCCCTCGGGCTGTTTAACTCCAACAATCTTGTCCGCTGATCTCCTCACACTTGTTTGCTGGTTATCAGCATTATGTTGATTTGAAAAGAAAATCCCGCTGAAGAACGCGTTTATCCTGTCCATGTTGAGCCTGTAGTAAAGCTTGCGTGGGCAACCTGCGTATTTTTCTTCCAAGAACCCGAGATCCTTGAGCAACCTTCTCGAGGACTCCTGTTCGCACCTTGACAACCCTGTTTCCTCGCTCATCTCACGTTGTGTCTTATTAAGCCATCCGTCCGGAGTCTGCTCCTCCCCCTTCCAGTAAAGCATCTGACACAAAAAAATCGTGGCCGTAACGCTGCCCGTTAAAGGAACCAGCCCCGGATAATAGGCGATAGGTTTCCCGATTCTCTGCAAATAGTCGGTCAGATGCATCTCTTTACTCCTCAAAGATTCGGAAGTCACTTCAACAAGGTTCCGCAATAAGTAAATAACAACGTCAAGATAAGCAGGATGATCGTCAGGCCGAACCTTCGAACAACAAGGGCATACATACTCATCACCAGAAGCGCCGAAGCAAAAATATGTGCCGTAAAGCCATAGAACAGGGTTGATATCAGATAGAACCACCATTCTCTGTAAGCTTCCGGCGTCACACCCCAATTTGTAGGATTAAAGTACTCAAAAGAAGACATTCATTATCCTCTTTAAATGCCGCTTATTTTCGGGAATTGCACCCGTATATACGGGTCATGAACCATGGCCGTCTCCCCTTTGAACATTATCCCCTCCTTCCGCATGTAGAACCATCGTGGGGCAAGAGCCACAACCCGTTCTTTCAGCACAAGCCTTTCTTCAACTTCCCTTAAAGACACCCCCGTCTTCTCCCCCGAAAGATTCAGGATTGGCTGCTGCATCTTCTTGAGTGGCGTCGATTCCTCTACGAATTTCGAGGTCTTTTCATGGTTGACCCGCATGAAAACCCACGTATTGATGTTATCCAGGATGGACTGAGCCGCTTCCAAGCCTATCTCTTCCTCTATCTGCGCGATACTCTGGGTGAAGAAATGAAGCCACACCCCGGCGCCTCCGCCCTTGTTGAAAAGCTCCTGTATCCCCTTGTAAAGCACGTTATGCCCCTCGTCCACATAGACGCACAGAGGCGGATTGAGCGTCCTGCCGGAAGCGAAAAACCGTCCTACCGTTGACTGGATCATCGAAAGAAGCACCCTCCCGATTATGTGAGCGGTCCGGCGCGACAGAAGGCTTCCTGTATTGCATACGAGTATCACCCCCCTGTTCCCTTCCTCGAACCTCTTTACAAATTCATTGGTGTAGGCCTTGCCTATGATGCGTCCTGTGGTGGATGACGTGAGAGCCGTAAGGGTGGTCCTCAACGACGAAGACACTTTTGCGAAAAAATCGGTCGGAGAAGCTATGATCTGTGCTATATCGGCGCATACCTCCTGGGCGACCGTAGCCACGGCATGGTCAGTATGGTCCTTCAACATCGAGATGGTCTCCCTGAACTGCTCAAGGCTCTCGCGGCTGGACCTCTGTTTAATGTCGTAAAAACTGAGCCTCGGCTTTTCGCCCTTGGCCTTCGCCAGCGCAATAAGCCCCTCAACGATTACGGTGCTTATCTCGCTAGCTACGTTAATGAAGTATTCCTCCTTGGCCCGGATGCCGGAAACCACGTGGTCCACAAGTTCATCAGGCATGTAAAAGTGCGCGAGCGGGTCTATCCGCAGGGAGTAATCGGGATATATAGGAGTGACAAGCATAAGGTCATTTAAACGGCCGGATTCGACTGCGGACTGAACAACCATGGAAAATAGGTCCTGGTCGCCTTTCGGGTCTATGACTATTACGTTTCTCCCCCCCTTGATATCCTGCGTAATAAGGTGAGTTAAAAGTCTGGTCTTCCCTATCCTCGTGGTGCCGAAACAACCGAAATGACCGGCCCTTTCACGTGCACTGAGATAAAGAGGATGAGGTTTTATCTCCGAACGCAGACTTTTAACGAGAGACACACCCCTGCCAAGACATATACGACCGCCATCATTGGTTGTACTGCCCTTCCTGTTGATATTGAACAACGTATCGATATCTGACATCAGAACCTGGCCTCCGTTTTTTTGACTTCCGAGGGCGGACATTCAGCTCTCAATATGGCCCCCCAGACGCTGACCTCTACATTGTATTTCTCACCGGACATACCCTTGACAATCCCCGAGAACCCCTCGTAACGGCCACCGACTATCCTTACCGGAGTCCCCGGAGGGTAAATCTCCTTTTTTATGAGCTCGGAGATCCGGCCGGCATCCTTGAGAAACGTTGTGTAGCTCCCTTTGAAATACTCGATCCGCGCTGCGGTTACGAACTCCTCCGGCAGAAATCGTGAAGGGTCCACGTTCACAAACAGATAATCGGGCAGCTTGGTCTCATAGACCTTTAGCTCCTCGACCTTCTTAAGGATGTTGAGTATCAGTTTTATCTTCTTCGGTGCCGCGTGAATCAGATACATGTTTTCCGTTCCTTGAAAATTTATTCAACAGGAAATCCAGCCTCCTGTTGAGGTATTCGAACCTCGCAGGGCGCATGCCCTCGAAGGTCTTTACTCCCAACTTTCCCTTATAAGACGTTTCTTTGGAAAGAATCGCCTCCGCCTCTTCACCAGTCAGTTCCGCAAGCCTCTTGAGCTTCTCCTCGACGGCGTTCCTTAAAGAGTCGTATTCCTCTCCCATGCCGAGTGAAAGCCCGGACCTTCCCACCAGGTCGTATATCCTCATGGCTATGAATTTGTCGGACTTCATATGTATGGTAAATGAGATGCTTGTTTTGCGTGAAATAATAGACCTCATGATGCCTCTGAACACTACTCCTTCCAGATTGAAGACCAGCATCGTCCTGTCCGTGCCGACTTCGATTTTCTTTAGAAAATCCGAGATTTCCTTGCGCGGAGTGGGATTCTTGAGCGATAAGGACAAACATCCGTTCCCTGAATGCGTGTAACTGACAAAATTGACCGGAAAATTCGTATACATCTTGGTCTCCATCGCTGGCTCCTGATACTTGTATATTACCGACCGAGACATCTTCGGCAAGGGAGGAAAATAATGATTTCCAACAAAAAAAGGCATACCCGAGGGTATGCCTTTTAAGGTTAGTTTCCCTTATTTAAAAAGGAACGTTCAAATCCGAGATATCAGGCGGAACATCATCCGCCAGAGGAGAAGCCTTAGATGCACCCTGGGATGACGTACCATTGGAGACCTTAGACACATCATCCTTCTTACCCAGTATCTGAACCGTGTTCGCCAATATCTCGGTCGTAGTACGCTTGTTTCCTTCCTTATCCTCCCAGCTACGAGTCTGAAGCTTGCCCTCCAGGTAAACCTGCCGGCCCTTGGAGAGATACTCCCCGCAAATCTCCGCGAGCTTTCCGAAGGCTATGACCCTGTGCCATTCGGTCTTCGTCTCCTTCTGGCCGTCCTTGTTGCGAGTCTCACTGGTAGCCAGGCTAAAATTCGCCACCGCGGTGCCTGACGGCGTATAACGCATCTCGACATCTTTCCCCAGAAACCCTAAAAGAATTACCTTATTTACCATTTTAAATTACCCCCTTTAATTGTTATCCACAACGGGATCTATCTGATATCCGTATGCCCAATGACCGTTATCAAGAGAAACGACTCCATGGGCTTTGATATCTCTCCAGGGCGCCTCGGAAACCTGCTGTCCGTATTTGCCGATACAACGTGTCTCCATACCGGTAACGACTGCAAGCTTCTCCTGAGCCTCTCCCCAACATCCCTTCCAGCGGACCGTATCGCCTATCTTGAGCGGTCTATCCATAGGTTCCCTCGTCTTCATGGCCGTCGGGGCATCCATCAAAGTTGGCGCAGTAAGGAAGACGGAATACGCCGCCATCCTCAAAACTGAACTCGTTGAAAGATAGGCCCGGACACCCATAGCATGGGTAGGGCTTGACTCCAACCTTTACAGGCATATTATTTTGAGTCAGCATGAAAGTCCCTCCCTTAACACTTAGAAAAACCGCACGAGTAACACTTCGTGCAGCCTTCCTCCATAACCAGCTCCCCTCCGCAATCCGGACAGGACAGGGACTTGAACCTGACCTCTCTGCCAAGGCTTTCCAGCGCCTTCTGCAGCCCCTTGTTGACGGCAAGGAGCGGAGAAGTTATATCCCCGTACTGCAGATAGCTCTTGTAAAGCTGCTCCAGCACCTCATCATACGGCACGCCATGCCTTAGAGACTGCGAGATAAGCCGCGCTATGCACTCGACCCACGGTCTCGAAGCGCCCTGTGGAGGAACAGTTACAAACACCTCCTTAGGCTCTCCATCCAGATGACTTACGTGGATGTAATACCTGCCCTCCTTAGTATCAACCTTGACGCGTTTTTCATCGATGATATCCGGAAGTACGCCGTCTCCATGAGCAGGGCTCTCCGAGGCGGCCTTCCTGATGACCTGTTTTACGCGGCTTCCGTCCCTATAGACAGTTATCCCCTTGCAACCGAGAGAGTACGCCGAAAGGAATGCCTCTTCGACATCTTCTTTCGATGCCTCAATCGGCATGTTTACAGTCTTGGATACCGCGTTGTCCGTATTCTTCTGAAAGGCCGCCTGATGTTTTATGTGCCATCCAACAGCCACCTGTGAAGCCGTAACGAACCATTCAGGAAGAAATGGCAGGTCTTTCACCTCGGCGAAAAGCGGATGTTCCCAGGTGAACGTTTCGTCCACCTGCTCGCTTTCGCCCCTCCAGGCGAAGACCGGCTCTATACCCGAGGAACAACCAGCTATGATGGATATCGAACCCGTAGGAGCTATAGTTGTAAGGGTCGCGTTCCGGACCTTTATCCCCCTTCTTTCCCAAGTGCTCCCTTTGTAGTTGGGGAAGTTCCCCCTGGAATTAGCGAGGTCCGAGCTGGCTGAAACGGCCTTTTCATGAATGAAACTCATGACCTTTTCCGCGAGTTTGACCGCCTCCATTGAGTTGTATCTGATCCTTAGCTCCAGAAGCATGTCCGCCCACCCCATGACTCCGATGCCGATCTTGCGATTCAATTTGGTAATCTTCTCTATCTGAGGGATCGGATAGCGGTTCATGTCGATGACGTTATCGAGGAAGTGGACCGCCTTCTTCACCGTATCCCCAAGTCTGGACCAGTCGACCGCTCCGTCTTTTGTCATCAATGAGAGGTTGATGGAGCCTAAGTTGCACGACTCGTACGGCAGGAGCGGCTGCTCCCCGCAGGGATTCGTTGCCTCTATCTTTCCGGTGTGCGGGGTGGGGTTGTGCTCATTGATCCTATCAATAAAGACTACCCCTGGCTCCCCGTTCTTCCATGCCTGCTCCACCACCCTCTCGAAGACATCCTTCGCCCTGATCTCTCCTACTGCCTTTCCGGTCCGCGGATTTACCAGCTGATATGTTGAATCATTTTTCAAGGCTTCCATGAAGCCGTCCGTCACGGCTACCGACAGATTGAAGTTGGAGATAGCTCCTTCCATGTCCTTGCAGGAGACGAACTCCATTATGTCCGGATGGTCTACACGGAGGATGCCCATGTTCGCACCCCTTCTCGTTCCACCCTGCTTGACCTGCTCAGTGGAGGCGTCATAGACCTTCATAAATGAAATCGGTCCGGACGCGACCCCCATCGTGCTTTTTACGATGTCCCCCGCAGGCCTGAGCCTTGAGAACGAAAACCCCGTGCCTCCTCCGCTCTGATGGACGAATGCCGCGTTTTTGAGGGTCTCATAGATGCCCATAAGATCGTCCTCAACCGGCAGGACGAAACAGGCAGAAAGCTGCTGAAGCTCCCTCCCGGCATTCATGAGCGTCGGGGAATTGGGCAGGAACTCAAGACTCGACATCATTTCGTAGAACTCACGAGCCGTTGCATCGCAGTCGGTCCCGGGGTCATAACACTTATCGCCCAGTGCTACGTTTATGGCTACGCGCCTGAACATCTCCTCCGGTGTCTCCACGACATTGCCGCCAGCGTCTTTTTTTAGATAACGCTTCTCTAAAACCTTAAGCGCATTACCGTTCATTTATCTCACCTCCTAAATGCCAACCGTATCAAGGGCCCTTACTATGATCTCAGCCCTTTCCGTATCCTCCATGCCCATGAGAGCGTTGCGGATCTGGTCTGCCAGGAACATCCTCACCGAAAGCGGTATCTTTTTACTCTCGGCACTTACGAGAGCCAGAAAAGCCGCCTCCTTGCGACTAGCCAGATGCAGCATCTTTTCAAAGTCAGACTTCTCCTCTTGCTCTTTAAAATCGTACTTCTCCGTTACGGCTGCGTTTTCCATCTCAAACCCCCTTCCATTCTTTTTATGTTTCAGATTACGCGGTATGTGTAGGAGCCTACCTGCACGGCAAAATAAGGCGCGGCAAACAGGTTCCTGAACACTTCCTGGGGGTTAAGAAAATTCCCCCTTACCGTATCTATTAACTCTTTCATGCTTATTTCCTCTTTTCCTCCGATAACATCCTCCTTGACTATCCTCATGTCCTCTCTCCTTTCTGTTGAAAATCCGATAACTTTTGTAATCCCTTATGCCTCCTGTACTCTCCCAACCACCGTAAAACAGCCGGGTTCTAGAGATTTCCTGTTAAGCCTAAAACGCCCGTAGGATGTCTCAAACCCTCCGTTTTCGGTAGGGTGAGCGATCTTGAAACGCAGAGGCCTCGAGACCGTAACCGCAAGATGCCGCGTAACGGATCCGTTCGTAAAACGAATAGGCTCGGCGAACTCAAGAACATCCCCGACATGCAGCTTCGGTGCGTTCTTTTTCATCTCAAGCATTTCCCGGCATTGATCTCTCCACTTATTCGCCAACCCGTTAGAAGTCGGTGTCAGGAGATTCAAAATGCGTTCAGGGCAGTCGTAATTAAACGGCCCCATGTTCTCGTCCATGTCCTTGAACCCGAAGTTGTAGTAATCCTTCGAGTAGCCAAGGAGACATACGCAAGCCACGACCTCTCTATTCGAGGAGATGATTTCATACGCAAGGTACGCCGTTTTCAACCTTACGACGGCGCAATCGAGCACTTTTCTTAAAATCACACTCCCGTCCTCTCTTTTTTCCTCGTCGTTCCACCGGCTGGAAAAGAAATCAAAAATGCTTTCTCCCTGTTCCTTGTGGGTCCACGTCCACCCCATACGAAACTCTCCTTTTGTTTTTTGATAGAGATGCCTATGTCGCCTCTTCCCTTACTCCGAAAAGAGGCACATACTTTTGAGCCTTCATGGCCTCCCTGTACATCTCCTCTTCCATCTCCAAACGCACATCTTCGACCTCGATCTTCCCTGTCTCCATTTACTCCGCCTCCTTTTTTGTTTTTTCCGAAATAAAAAAAAGCCTTTTAAAGGGATGCCGCCAGAAAAAGGCTGTTCCCTGTAAAAAGCTTTATGTTCGTTGGCCTACTGAAAAAACTATCTACATGTATATTACTTTTGACAGCCTGCCTTGAATTTCGGATTGAAAGGTAATATCATTGCATTAAGCTTAAGAGGACCGTATGGCTACCGAATATAAGACCCCTTTCATGAGCCAGACCGAGATAGAAGGCGATAAGATGCTACGGGACATCGTATGTGCCCTCAATCTCCCGTCCGACCAGGTAAGAGTCACCAGTTATGACCACTGCAAGACCCTCGAAGAGCTTGAATTTGAAATCTATTCGAATCTTCTTAAAGACGGGACTCCAAAAGAAATCGCTAAAGAGTTAGCCATGACAAAAGCCAAAGACCTGTGGGACGATTCAGAAGCGCTGAAATAAAAAAAGGGGATGCTAAAGCATCCCCAAAGTCCTTTTGAGATCAAAGATCATGTCCTCAATCTCCCATGTGAACCCCATCGCCGGATCGGACACAATATATCCACCCCACACCCTTTTCTCTACGCGATAGCCGTTATTTACAATTTCAGCTATCTTGCCATCATCTAACTGACCGGATACTAAAGCTACACGACCCTTTTTTTCCACATCCATCTCTTTCTTTTCCATATCCCTTTTCTTCGTTTTTCCCACACCTGTCCTGTCAAGGGCGGGGTGTTTGTTGCCTGCTACTTTCATAACAGGCCGGTCGCTACCACACACCCCTGACAGGACGCTCACAGGGGACCGCTTTTTATATAAAAAAGCCCTCTTAAAAGAGGGTGTTGCCTTTAAAAAAAACTCTTTACCGACCGGGCCAGCCGATCCTTTGTAAAGAGTCCTTGAAAAGACAATACCGCTCGTAAAAGAGGGCTATGTTCGTGTGCCTACTGAAAAAACTATCTACTTACATATTACCTCCGGAACCGGTTCTTAAAACGGCAGCTGGTCAATAACACATCTTCTTGAGACTCAGTCTTTCCTGCAGGCGCAATTAGCATGTCCGGCCATCCTTAACAGCTTCAGGTTCACTCATCTCTTCATCTCATGCTTATGTTTATCCCGGCTTAGAACAGTGCAAACTGTGCCGTTTTGCCGGCCAGGGCCTTCTCAAGGTCGCCATGAGACACCTCCATAACGGACTGCTTCCTGCCTTTCCTGTCCGAGAGAAAAGTCACCTTAACGACCACGTTCTCGCTTACGCTGGTCTTTACAGCCGACCCATTCATCCCGATTATTTTGTCGCTTTTTTCGGTAAAGACCGTCTCTCCGCCGTTCATGGACAACTGAGCCTCTATCTCCTTTTTTCTGAAAGCCGCCCATGCGGCCTCAGCCCCCGAGTAGCTGCCCCCTTCCGCAAGAGCCTTGCCCATCTCTTCTACGATGGACTCCCCGGACGAGGTATACTCGGCAAGACCTTCCGGCAGGTCCCCTTCGACCATCAGGGCCGTCTCGAGCTTCTTCGCCACCAGGGTAAGCGCGGTCTCCTGCATGGTCTTCCCGTAGCAAAAGAAAAACACCCTTACCGGACGCGTCTGCCCTATCCTCCAGGACCTCCTTGCGGCCTGCCTGAGCGTAAAGACGTTATAGCCGACCTGATAAAAGACCACCGTTGGGAATTCATAAAGGTCGAGCCCCGTCTTCACAAGCTCGGGATTAACGAGAAGCATGTCGGAATCTCTTGTGTTTTTGGCTATCCACGCCTCTCTTTTCTTAGGCTCGACTGAAGCGTCAAGGCTCTTTACCCTGAATCCTGCCTCCTCTAGTATCTTTTGCAGCCTGGGCCTTATATCTCTCGTACCGGTGAAGGTTATATAGCAGAGAACTTTCCTGCTTTCCGACTTCTCCCTTCTGACGAGATTAACAAGCTCGATTTCTTTAGGCAACAATTCTACTGGAGCAAGAGCCAGTCTCGGGGCGGTAAGCGTGTCGGCTACCAGGCCGGTCTTATCCTTTATTTCGATGCACTCAGGGTAAAGAGCGCAAGAATCGGGATACGAAAGAAGCGCCTGAAGCATAGCCGAGAGGGACCTCGTGCCGTATGCTTTGATGGCTCCTTTTAAACTATTTTCCAGTTTTTTGTAATGAGTTCCCTGCTCACCTTCATGAAGAGGAACAGTCACCACGTTTTCCTCGTACGGAGGCAGGCCCTCTATCACGTCGGAAAGCCTTACGAAACAGGACTTGTCGAGAAGATACTCTCCTATCACGACAGGAGAAACGCCCGGCCTTTTCCTCGTCATCTGGCTCTTCCTGCGTCCACGGCCGTAATAGTTGTCTTCATCGTCGAGTTTTACGACCCTCTCCAGCGTCCCGTAGGTCTCAAGCCACTTCGTTACCTCGTTGTGGCTGAACCCTGCCCTCTTTACCTCTTCAGGCTCAAGCCGGAAAAGCAGATGAAACAGATCGTCAGCGTACCCTCCGTTCAGGGTCCCGGTAAGGCAAAGAGACTTCCTCGCCGCGGAGAGCAAGGCGCCCATGGCCAGACCCTGCAAGGAACTTCCGGCCTTGTAATCGTGGACCTCATCCAAAATTACAAGATCGAAGAACCCTTTAAGGTATCTCTTGATGAACTCGGCCGGTGCGAACCTTTTGAGTTTGTTGTCAGCCTGCCATAGAGGACTCTTGCAAACTGAACACTTATATTTTTTCTTTTCAAGCTGGTCCACGGTCAGGTAGTAATCCTCATTCATGGCCCTGGTCCCGCACACTGAACAGTACGGATCCCCTCTTTTAAGCATGACGGCCGCCCTCCAACCGTAACCGAGCTTTGCCCGTTCCCTGGAGATCACATATATCTCGTGAACCGATGGACGGCCTTTTGTCCTTCTGAACATCTCAAGAACGCTGATGGCGTTTTTTACGGCCAAATCACAGACCTGAACGCCGGGGATGACCAGTTTTGTCTCCCTTATCCACTTTTCCACCAGGTGAGTCGGGCATACGACCAGCGTCCTTAAAGGTTTCGCAGAGACCGCAGCGGCAGAGAGGGCTATCATGGTCTTGCCCGTCCCCATCTCCCCGCAGACGAAAAGCCTCTCCCGGCCCTTCATGTAAAGACCTACGGCTATTCCCTTGATTATCTCTTCCTGGACCGGAAAGGGCCGTCTTAAAAGGCCCTTTATCCTGCCGCCGTACTCCTCTGCCATGGCTGTTGAAGCGGCCGACAGCGGGTCGTAAACGACGGATAGATGATTCGTCGTCTTTTCGCTTAACCGTGAGCCGAATTTCATCAGAAACTCCTTAAGCTCCATTCCTTTTTCATTATCTGTCTGCATTTCCTCCTCCTTTCATAGGGCTTGTAAACCTGAATTTCATAATCTCCTCTCCTTTTCTGAAATAAAAAAAGCCACAGGAAAAGATTCCCGTGGCTTTATGTTCGTGAGACCTACTGAAATAACTACATGTCTGTATATTACCTCTGAAATAAAAAAGGCCACAGGAACCACCATGGCCTCGATGTTTTTAAAACTCCTACTCAGGATGCTTAAGCGTCCCCATGGGATACCAGCGTGAATCACCATAATCCACCAAAGATCTGATAGGCACCCCGTTTACGCTCACGTCATCCATGTAGGAAGAGGCGAAGCTTCTCCATACATTCTTCATACGGCCCTTGCGACCGTTACCGTTGAAGACTATGACCATTTCTACGAAAGGATTAAAGGACACCAGTATGCCCTTTCCGTATTTCTTATGTTGTACCGTAATGCCTTTTTTCATGTTCTCCTCTCCTAAAACCCGTCCCCCCAGCACCCCTTTTACCTCCTTTCATAATATTATCTTCTCCGGCTTTCTCTCCGCCGGAGATCTTCAGCATGAGATCGCATAGGCGGTCATCCTCAACTGATACTTCATATCCGCGGATGCCTCCCCAGCTCCCGAAGACAATGGCATCCTCGTCCTTGATAAGCCTTTCCCTCAACATCGGAAGATACTCCCTTTCATAAGGCACCTTCTTTTTCTCCAGCCATCTTACGAAGGCTGCCTCTTCCGCCGCGCCAAATGGTCCGAAACCAACCTGTTTCTCCTCCGTTTTTTCGCCAAACCAGACGACCCCGTTGTCAAGGTCTTCATCGGACCATATCAGCATATGTTGTCTGCCCCTCCCTATGGATCTGCCTCTACCGCGTAAAGCCGATGGTCTGTCAAGTTCATACGCATCAGGCAGCACTTTAACCGGCTTATTCTCAGCCAGAGACGAAAAAACCGCTTTCGTCTGTTGTGGAGACCCGTAGATGGAGATCAATATCAAGGATTTATTCCCTCCGGAATCCCGGTAAAGACCGAAATCAGACCTAACCGTGACACCATCGACCTTGAGTGTTTTTATCATGGCGCCTCCTCAGTTAATGTCGTACCAGCGCCCGGCGTCAGGATCTATCACCCTTATGCCGACACGGTATGTACTGGTCGTGATCTCCCTGTCATCCTCAACCCGTATGCTTTCCTGCCTTTCGGAATAGCCCTTCATGAGGATAAACCCTCCGTCGGGCTTGAGAACCCTGCCGTTCAAGAACCCTGCTGTTATGAGGGAGACCAGATGCCCTTTCCTTAAAGGAAACATGGGACTCAGAGTCTTTGAAACCCGCCTATCCTTGAAAAAGGCCTTGATCCTGCCCTTTACCTCTTCGCGCAGGCCTTTTATCTCTTCATCTGTGATAATGACATCCCCTTCAAAGAGCGAAGGACCGTCAGTTACCGGCACACGATAGCAAGGCATTTCTTGAACCTCGTCCATATAAGGATACGGAGGCGCCGGAATAGGGTCGCCGGAGTCGGAACGAGTGGCCTTCTTACTACCGAAAAGAACCACCTGCTTGAATACAGAAAATTCGTCCTGGACTATCCTGAAAACGGTACAGTCCTTGAAATAGGACGCGATCCAGATTCGGTGCTTCTCGTTCTCCAGGATGTGTTCCGGCACTATAAAGACGAGAATCCCGTCCCGGCAGAGCCACTTTACGCTGTGCTTGAGAAATAGCATCTCTTCCCTTTCGCCGTTACCTGCCGAGTCATAGGGCGGATTCAGCCACAAAAGGCCGAAGGCCCCCTCAGGCTCTATCTTCACGTTGAAAATGGAGCCTTGGACAGTCTCGCTTAAATCCTGGGAAGCCTGGGCCGCTCTTTCAACGTCCAGTTCCACACCCCATGACTTATTTCCTCTTCCCATATGAAGGAAAACCTCTAAAAGCGCCCTCCCTTCTCCGCAACACGGATCCAGCAGATGTATGCGCTTTTTACCGTAGTTATCCTTCCCATAAAGACATCCCTTGATCGCCTCAAGCGTCTTCTCAGGGGTAGGATAAAACCCCATTTTCTGCTGCGACGCCAACCTCGCCATGTTCACCTCCTTCTTTGAAAAAAAAGAGGGGATAAATATTTATCCCCTCAGCTCTTTACCTTGCCGATCGTTTACCGGTCCGGCAGTCAGTTTTTATATTGCTCGTTCAATGCCGGCTGGGTCATTCGTGAAAGATATGTCTTTAAAGGGTCTTTTCCGTTAAATTCCGGAAAAATGCCCCTGACACGATTCCTCTCAAGAATCCCCTTGATTATCCTTCCTGCCTCTCTCCCGGGTCCGTCATTGTCCACAGCGACGAACGCCTCTTCAGGCTTCATGCATTTCAAAAGCCTTTCGATTTCAGCCGCCTGCCCGACACCATTTAAGGCCACCAGTGTAGCATCCTGCAGATCGAACAGATTCTCGCCTGCAAGGGCGTCAAGCACCGATTCCGTAATCAGTAGCCGTTTTGGGTTTCTCTTGAAGACCCAAAGGGACTTTATCCCGTAACACTTCCTTTTCTTCCTGAAATCGGCTGACATCTCCATGGAAGCCGGGAAATATTCGCGAAGCTCAAGTCCCCTCAGGTCCGAAGGATACGGCACCGGAATCGTTATATACTTCGTGGAATGCTTGAAATCCACAAAGAGTCTGGCTTCGATCTCCGGATAATAAGCCAGGCCGCGGTCCGTAAAGTAACTTTTGACCGTGGACCCGGAATCCGGCAGCCTCGCGTGCACCTCGCGCGCATAAAGCGCCTTCTCAAGCTTTCCGGCAGAAGATTCCTCCTTCCTGTTGTTAGATGGCTCCATGCGTTTTTTCTGCGTTATGCCTCCCCTGTCGTACCAGCCATTAAAACGGGAAAGTCTGGCAACGGAATCGCTGAACGAATATCCTAGCCTGCGGAGAAGCGCAATGGCATCCCCTCCCGTCCTCAATGCCGACCTGTGATCGAACCAAAGCCATACGCCATCCCGGTATGAAACATGGAGCGATGGCGTTTTTTCCTCGCCAAAAGGGCTCAGATAAAACCTGCCGTTTCCGTCAAACGTAACAGGCGTCAGCCCTAATTCCATCTCAAGAAATGACGGAAGGTCAACGGTCCTGGCAAGATCCAAAGCATTCTCATCTATCATCAAACACCTCCCTTCCGCTTTGCCATGATGTCCTCGAATGAAATCGCAGAGGCTCATCAGGCCACTCCTTCTTACAAAAGAAGAAAACCCTAAGTCCTCCACTGTCAAAGGTGTAAAAAGTTCATTTTTAATACCTGTTTAGCATCTGCTCGGTCAGCTTATTGAGAGCCTGCCTGGCCTGTTCATTCGTAAGGGCGTAGAACGAATCCGCGCCGCAAAGTTTGTGGAGCCTTTCTTTTATCTCAGTTTTTGACTTGCAAACCCCGGCAAGCGACTTCCACAGAAGCTCGGCCGTGGAGGACAGCTTTTTCTCCACATCCTTCTCTTCCGGAACCGTATCGGGTACCGAAGCAGTCCCAAAAGTCTCGGTTGGCTCGACCTTCCCGGTTCCATTGCCGTTCAAATCGGCATTATTCTTTTCGTGATTTGCCGGCTTTTCCCTCTCAAAGTTTGGCACCTCTTCGACCGGTTCCCTTTTTTCAGAGACAAATGATGCATTGGACGGGGCCAGCATATTAGCGGCGGCAAACCCGGCTGATAAGAGATTGCCGGATTCATACCTTGCAGCAAGCGCCGTCATGTCCACGTCGGCCTCCAGCTTTATAAGCCACTGAGAGGTCTTTACAGACTTGCCGGTTTTAGGATCTATCCTCGAAACCTCCTCATTCACCTTTCGGATGCGAAAGATCGACTTGCCTCCGAACGTGCCTGAAAGCCTGCCTCCTGTTATCCTGGATACCAATTCAAGCGAGCTCTTTATGTCCACAAGGGAGTACCAGGATGATGTCGGTAACATCCACAGTCCCGCACCGGAAATACCCGGTATGTAGAACTGTACGGCGCCCCTGAACGCGCATTCGCCTGATTGGTACTCGACACAGGTCGCTGGGTCACACGGTCTTTCATCCCATGCCCTGCCGCCGAATACCTTTATGCCAGGCTTGAGGTCGAGTGGATAAGTACAGATACTTTCGGCATCCAGTCCATCTCCGTTTTTCTCCTTCACAAGCTTGAAGTCGCTTTTGTATTTAAGCCCTGCGGAGCCGTAGCATATTAATGAATGAGGGACGATGTTCCACCACTCGTTCATAGGAAACACGACTGGAAAGGACCTGAGTTTTCCGTCCCCGTCCGCATAGAGCTGCGTCAGCTTATGCGCATTTTCCGGGTTTACGCAATCACCGGGGAATACCGAAAAATAATCAACATTTTTAGGTATAAGTTTCGCCCTACCACCTCCATCCGTGCCTAACTTGGCTTCTATCTCATCCCATGTCTTTCCTTGAGCCGCCAACGTTTTATAAAGCTCGACGTCGGAAGCCGAACAGCTGCTCTTGGGAACCATGATCCCGGGCCGGATTACGCCGGATTTAGGGAACTTGAACTTGGGTCCCAAAAGCGTCATTATCTCGGTAATTGTAGCCGGATCGTCTCGCTCGACTTTACTTGATGCGGAATCAGTATCCATTTTCTACCTCCTTTTTTTATGCGTCCGACTTTTGACATATAGTCCTTTACCATCCTTTTTTTTGAATAAAAAAAAGCCACAGGAAAAGCATTCCTATGGCTTTTGTTCGTTGATCTACTGAAAAAACTACATGTCTATATATTACCGTGGTTTCGCCAAATGGCAAAAGGACATGGAAGGAGCACGGAGCTAACCATTACCTCGACTGCGAGATGCTGAACGCCGGAGCCGCCTATATGCTACAGGTTCACAGGCTGAGGCCCAAGGGAGTCCCCCGACCAAGCGGCTATCGGACGGAGGGTTATAAACAAGGGGACAGAAATTTAGGGAGGAGGTTTGCCTTGGGAAAACTACTCTATCGCGTTGACGAGGTTGCGAAAATAATCGCCAGCAGCAGAAGCGGAATCTACGAACTTCTTAAGCGGGGCGAGCTTATCGCCCATAATCCCAGGCTCGGACGCAAGGGAATTAAGGATAACCGCTGAATCAATCAACGCTTTTTTGGCGAAACACTTGATACCGACTACTGATGAGTTCAAGACCTGATAATAACGCAAAGCTACCCAACAATGGGTGCTCTGATCAACGGTTCTAATATCACACTGTTTCCAATAACAATTATTTGAGTCTTGAAGATAAGAATACCTTTACTCACTCTCCCCTTATGTACAAAAGAATCGGTTCTGTATTCTATAAAATGGTCGAGCCCTGTATTTTTACTGTGACCTGTCGAGGGATAGGAGAGTCTGATATGGTTGTCTGTAACATCTTCAACGAACCAAAGCTCGGGCAAATCGACATTAGCAGGAATTTCTATTCTAGGTGCTGGGTGAATTCTTACCCAACCCCTTAATGTTTTAAGTTTCTTTTTGTTCATATGTCTTCCAGATAACGCCTCGCGTGAGCTAATTAGGGGCACCCCAGCGTCCCCCGAGGCCAGTTCGACGCGGATGTTAGGCTAATTTATGTTAGTGTCTGGCACAAAACGTTAAAAGCGTTCTTGAAGTCCTGAAAATAGGGTTCAATGACGAAAAAGTATTGTTTGCCATCAAATCCAATTCCAGTTGCCGCCTGCGAATGTGACCGCACCGCGATAATACAGTCCTGTTTCACATAGTACTCATGTGCCAAACCGCAACGGAAGATCTTGTAGGCGTTATGCTGGGACAGGAACTGTTGGTATGACGGCCCGAGATCTTTAAAGAAATCGTCGAAGTTTTTTTTCGAATTCTGATCGGAAAAGTCATTGTTCTTCAGTCTGCCAGCAAATTCGGTATACGAAAGTAGCGCCAAGGCAGCCATAAAGTTTGCTCCACCCGGATGAACCTTGGCTCGGCGCAGACAGAACCGTCCGAGAAAATGCTCAGAAGCGTCTGCAAGCGCTATTTCGCGTTCTATATCGGCAAAGATGAAATTTTTGGCCTGAAAAAGTTTCTGCTTGTCCATTCCCATATCAACGTTATACTTTAGCCAGGACTCCTCAAGAAACTCATTGGAAGTCGCCTACAATAGTTGTGCACCTACAACCAATATCGCATGTGCATTTTGCGTAAGGAAGCTCAGGCACACTCTCCACTTTGTACTTCTTTCCACCGATCTTTTGACATTCTGCGCAAGTATTCCCGTCATCGACGCTGCTCACTTCGACTGTCTTAACCCGAGCTTCCTTGTAACCCGCCATATTGCGGAGGTGGGCGGCATAAAAGACAAACATTCGGCAAGCAGCATCGCTGTCCAGGCGGCTGCCTGTTTCAAAATCATCCGGCAGCCAACGTCCTGCGATGTTTATACCCCACAACTGCATCATCGCGGCGGATAGACGCAATTTGTCGAGTCGATCTTCCTCTATATCCTTCAAGATTTCTGGCGTCCTTTCAAAAATTATCTTTAACGACTCGACACCTGGTTCAACATCGTAGTCTTTCCAGTCGATTCCGAGGCCACGCGGAAATATTTGATAAGTTTCATACTGAGCAACGATACGAACGGCTTTCGAGAACTCTTTCCTCACTAGAAGGTCAACAACGTCACGCTCTGCAGCGTCTCTCTTTGCTTTTTCGCCTTCGAGATAATGCTCTGCGAGCCGCATCCCCTCTTTTGTGCATCGGTATATATCAAGGCCCTTCGTTGCGTCACGCATTGATTGCTCGTCGTTCTCAATGAGGCGCTGGATAAGTTCTTCCTTGCGGCCGGAAATCTTTAAACCCCTCTCCTTTAGCATCGGTTTAAGATCGGAGACCTTGAATTTATAGTCCACGAGTTCTTGCAATCCCGCCGGTTCCAGCACCCCTTCTTTAAGAAATTGCTCAATGACTTTAAGAGGTTTTTCCTTGAGTACTGTTTCCCAATATTCGGCACCACGGTATCTATCGGTGGAATCACCGCTTCGGAATTTGCTCAATAGAAGCAAATGTGCTGGCGAGTTTCTCCAATCCTTCTTACGCAACCAACCAAACATGCCCCTTCCTCTCTTGTGTGCCCTAACGTTTTGGTGAGCGGCGCGGCAATTAGAGGCGTCCGCTGTCTGCCAAGAAGTTGTTGCCCGTGCTTCTGCCGCTCTGGGCTGCATTATGCCGTAACTGCTTTAGAACGGCGTGATTTTTCCGGTTCAATACTGATTTTCAAACCAACAACATGAAGTAGATTGAAAACGCTTTTAAGTTCCGGATTGCCTTTCTTAGAAAGCATACGATAAAGGCTTTCTCGATTTATATGCGCTTTTTTTGCGATCGTAGACATTCCGCCGTGAGCCTGAGCCACGTTTCGCATTGCCAAGAGAAACACCTCTTTATCTCCGTCCTCGATAGCCGCATTAAGATATGCGGCTGCCTCGCGAGGATCTTTTAACGCCTCAATCAGGTCTTCCTGATAACTCGTGATTTTTTTTGTCATTGTTCCCTCTCTTTATGGTCTTCCCAGTAAGCTTTTGCCTGTAAGATATCTTTTTTCTGCGTTGATTTGTCACCGCCGAGCAGCAACAATACCACTGTCTTTCCGTTCAGCGCGTAGTAAACCCTGTACCCTGGGCCGTAATCAATCTTTAATTCATATACCCCTTCACCGACATTGCGATTCTTGCCTAAATTACCGAGTCTGACTCTATCCAATCTTATGCGAATTTTTGCCCTTGTAATGCCGTCTAACCCGTCCACCCATTCCTTGAACGGCTTCTTGTTGGTTGCTGTCAGGTAATACTCGATAGTGTACGGATACGTTTCCATTAGTTTTATTGTAGCTTATAAGCTACGCAAAATCAAGTCTTTTTATATCCTTTTTTATCCATTTAAAAACCCTTATTAGGCACTCTCAAGGAGATGAATCCTGAAATGAAAAATACGAAAAAAAGCCCGAAGGAAACCCTCGGGCTGATTCATCTTTTGCTTCAGTATCAGAAAACTACCACACAGAACCGCAAATCAAATCCCAGGACGCCTGATTTGTGTTTATCAGTTCATTACGGGCATTATTAGGTTGAAATACCCAGTCGTATCCGCCGGCTTAACGACTATCGCACTGGCCTCGTCCTTAAATTCCAGCCTGACCTTCTCTCCTTCTACAGCCCTTACCGCTTCGGTCAAGTAGGAAGAGTTGACCTTTATCTTCAGGCTCTCTCCGCTATACTCGGCCTCGGATTCCTCTGTCTCATCGCCTATATTCGAGAGCGAGGATATGGTCAGGCCCTGCGGATTCATATCGAGTGTCACCATGGAATTCCTGTTCTCGAGTATGATCATCGCGCGTCGCAGCATGGCCATTAATGCCTCTCTCGACATGACAAGAACCCTGTTGTTTACGCTCTCTCCCGGAACAGCCTTCTTGTAATCCACGAAATCAGCGTGTATCAAGGAGACAACTACCTTGATGTTACCGTCTCTCAGAACGAAATAGGTCTTATCCGCCCCGATCATAACGGTTCCTTCCGCCTTTTTAAGAAGGCGCTGGACTTCACGGACACCTGCTTTCGATATAAAAAGACTGTCTTTCAGCTCTATTGGACCCTCAATACATGCCAGCCTGTAACCATCGGTGGCGACAGCCCTTGCAGCAGTTGTCCCGTCTTTCTCAAGAAAGAGCCCGTTGATAAAAATCCTGTCATTTGCTATGGGAACCGCGAATACGGTCTTCTCTATCATCCCCCTGAAAGTCTTGCCATCCACCGGATACATAGCGCTTTCGTCGATGGAAGGAAAGGAAGGATAATTGTCAGGAACAGGAACCTTTCCGTTGAAAGAGACTCTGGTCTTCTCCGACTTAGCCGTTAACTTCGCTTCCTTGGCTGAAAGGGCCACGGAGTCACCCGAAAAAGTCTTCAAAACCTCGTAAAATTTATTGGCATTGACCAGAAATGCACCATCCTTGGCTATATCTGCCACATCTGTCATAGCAGACAGATAAACACCATCCTTCACGATCTGCACCTTCGCGGTCAGATGGCCAGACGAAGCCTCTAACAACAACTCATCGGTATCCCCGACCGTTGATGCCACGATGTCGAGAACGCGCTGTAGTTCCTTTTTGACAACCATTATTTTCATCTACTTCCTCCTTTTCTCTAAAAAACGCCTGACTTCAGGCGATATTTAAGGTTTTGACACCTTTCTTCGTCTTCAGAGTCATGATTCTTTCACTGATATCGATGGAGACAACCTCATGTGGAGAAACACCCGCAATTGACAATCCATCCAGCAGGTCGTATATCCTGTACGTCCCGGTGATAGCCATAACGTCCTTCCGTATATCTTCATCGAAGTCATATTTCTGACTGTCCCACTGGTCCCCGTCCTCGGAATAGACCCGATTGTCAAAGAAGACGTCAGACACCCCGTAAACATCCTCGGGAGTATCCGCGTAGAAGACATAACCGTCACAATAATCCTGGGCTACGGCCACTGCCTTTATGCCCATGTCGGAATCTATGTCGGCCTTGAACCATGTAAGCCGGCCGCAATATTTGCTCTCCGCATCAGGCACGACTCTAACGGCGCGCTTTCTGTTAAGCGACTTCAGCCATTCAGGACGCCTTTCCGGTAGATTTACGGCCGTTACCGCCCCTTCCGGGAGGCATACGCCTTCTTCGTCGAATTCGTATGCCTCAATGCCTTCCAGAACCAGCTCTTCGTTAACCGGCAGGGGGTCGCCTCTGCCGATTATGCGGATCTCATGGTCCCTGCCTGAGCCATAAGAGCCGTCATGGTGAGGCTCGTATACTTCCACGTAGAACCTGTCGAGGTTGTTAAGCTCATCCTGCGTTCCCAACGCCCCCATGATTTTCATCCTTTTCTCAAGTTCATGAAAAGGGATCTCCTTCTTAAGGTCGTTAATCGCGGACATGGACTCCTTGACGACCGTATCTCTCACGAACTGCCAGAATGCCTCAAGCTTCCCGTCGTGTTTAACAGTCCTACGGTAAGGCAGCACAGGAGTCACCGGAGACCCGTTCACCACGTCCATAACCACGGATGGACGCCATCTAAGGTTATGATTTATAGGAATGCCGTACCAGACGACGAACATCTCCCTCACCAGCTTTTCAGGGACATCGTAAAAGGAACAGTCCAGCTTGATGTATACCGGGTTGGACTCATACATCGTCTTTATGCCGTAGTCGCCAAATTGCTCTTCTGCCTTTTTTTCAGGTAAACGGGTCCCGTTGATTATTATGTCTAACGGGAACCACTGGAGCAGTTCCTGATCCAGCACCTTATCTTTCACCTCTGACCTGAGGCGCGCCTCTATGACAAAACCATCAAAGCGCATATCCGGATTTATGCCTTCCAGCACACTCAGCCTGTATTCATGGTCTACAAGATACCTCTTACAATCAACCCTGACCGTGCCGAACCTGCTCGTGAAGACGACTTCCTCCGAAATGCTGTAGAGAAAGAACAGGCCCCAGCCGGCTGGCTTTTGGTTCTCTTCGACTTCCTCGGGCCAGTTGGAATCAGCCAGCACAAAAAGGGACATTGGGTCAACAGCACCGGAACCGTTATCGATAGTTTTAAGCACTCCGTCCTTCAGCGTTATATTCAGCCCGGTTGCCCCTGAACGGACCGCGTTCTGGGCTATTTCAACCAACACCGACGAAGGGTGGTCGAAGAAGTAAGGCAGAAGATTAAAAAGCCGCTCCTCGTTTATGGTTTTCTGCAGTTGCATTTAACAACCCCCTTTTCTTTTACAATTTTTAATGCCGTTAAAATAAAACCTCGCCTTACGTTTTCTCCATAGTCCTCCTTTTTTTGAAATAAAAAAAAGCCACAGGAAAATTCCTATGGCTTTTTATTCGTTCACCTACTGAAAAAACTACATGTCTATATATTACTTCAGACTACAACTTCATCTCTCTTCCGGGTAAAGCACCGTAACCACCCATCCTCCCGGATGGCGCTCAGGGAAACCCCATATCTCGCCTGTAGGATGGGATACTTTTATGATCCCGGAAATCCCCTCGTCAAACTTCTTTTTCACTTTGCTCATAATCTCGTCGACATCGGGCAGGGCCGCAACAGTTTGAGTCGCTACGTAAGTCGCTTTCCGCGGTTTGCTCTTTTTGTCTTGATACTCCGGCGGGACAGGACATCCCACCAGGTTAAGGAACCTTAACATGAACTCTTCGCTCCAATCGCCGCAGTTGCCGCAATACGCCATGCCCGACACCTCATCACATGAGGACAGATACTGCCTTGCCTCTTCGACTGTCTGAGGGTCCTTACTATAGCAATTCGCACAGACTGGACAGATCGGATGACCGCAGGAAGGGCATTCAAGGACTTCGGACCTCAACACAGGGACCTTATATATAGCCCTCCCGCCGTGTATATCGCAATAAAATCCGGTTACTCGGATAAGCTTCCCTACAGCCTCTCTTTCGAGCTTCTTGATTTCCATGCCCAGCTCAAGACTCTGTTCCTCCCCTTCCTTCATTTTCTCACGGAGCGCCAAGACCCTGTTCGCAACATCAACAGGGATTTCAGCCTTATCGCTTTCGGTGCCTGGTACATACTTCCCGTTGGCCATGAGGGGATATTTTACAAGCCCCATTTGCAGAGCGACCTCAATGTCGTCTTTATGGTCAAAATGATCCCAGAGAACCCCGGTCTGTGCGTCAGAACAAGCCCTATCAAACGCCCAGCTCTCAATGTATTCATTTTCCTCAATCCCAGGACATTCATTGGAAAACAGCCACTCCTTTATCTCGTTGTCACTCTTGCCGGAAAGCTCCGGGTGACCTTTTACAATGCCGTCAAGGTCGTCTTTATCAAGCTCGTTCCAAAGACATTCATTGATAAAGGCATCTCTGCATTCTCCGCCCTGACACGCCTCCTTTTCATAAAACTTGACTTGCTCCGCTACTGATTCATCAAAAGACTTCTGGTCCAGCGAATCCCACAACGTCTTCCCTTCTCTCCCTGTGAGTTCATAGCAATACTTTACGCCTTCCGCCATAGACACCTCCGTTTTTGAAATAAAAAAAAGCCACAGGAAAATTCCCGTGGCTTTTATGTTCGTGAGACCTACTGAAAAAACTACATGCCTATATATTACCTTTGATTCTCTTCCAGGCTTCGGGGTCGACCGGCAGTGGGTTCACTCTCATCGACTTGAGGTCGATAAAGCACCCGTGATTCTCAAGATGCCCCTGCCTGAAGCCTGTCCAGAGCAACTGCACGGCCCAGGATGCGACAATCGTGTTTACCAGCAGGTCCTGATGTTCCAGAGCCACTGCAAGCGAACACGAGGGGCCCTGGGCCTTTTCCTTAACTTTCGTAAGATCATAAAGTTCGTCTACAGACGGCAAAACTGCTACAGCGTCTCTCCCTGGCGGCTGCGGTATATCCTTGAGAGACCCCAGTATCACCTGGCCAGTATCCCTTGTATTCCCAGTGTCGAGCCAGTAAAGACAGTGCGAGTCCAAACGGGCTGCCCTCCCGATAACCGTACGAGCCCTGGCCGAATCCACGGCGGATATCAGGATTGACGGTCGCACAGTATCGTCCGACCTGGAGCCATCGAAGGCGAAGGGACAGGCCTTCCAGGAGAACCCCATGAACTGGTTTATTTTAGTTACCGAGACCACCGCCTTGTTCCGTCCGACATCGAGCGGGGAGAAGTTCTGCCGCGCGATATTGGCTTCGCTAACATTGTCGTCGTCAAAAACCGACACATTCAGGCCGGGATGCCTTAACTGACATAGGGCGTAATGGAGCCTTGCCAGCCCGGTAAGTATCTGGCTACCGGTGCCGCCGCAACCTACAAGCGCGACATAAACAGGTCCATCGGCTGCGGTTATCTCTTTATGCAGATAGTGTTTTTTCATCTAGAACACCCCTAAAAGTGAAAAAATGGCCTTCTATGCACAACCTTACCTTAAGATTCGGTTGCATATTTTTGTCGAAGCTTATGACCCCTGAAAAACGTATCCCTCCCATGTCGTCATGGTCATCGACTCCGCTGAAGGCGGTCATATCGAATGGGTGGCTGTGGAGGTCGACGACAAGATGACCTCCGTTAAGCTCCGGATACTCGTAGCTCACCGAGGAAGACGACTCTTTTATTATTGTCGGTTCCACGAAACGATACCCGTCAAGAGCGCCCCATACTATCCACCCAGCCCACTCAAGCCCCTTTCTAGCTTTATTCCTGGCAACCTCGATACTACGGTCCAGCAGAGACAGGGGGAGCTGTCCACTCTCAAGACGGTAAATATATTCCGCCTCCCCGTATGGCAGCGACCGTAGTGACTTCCATAAAGGAAGCCTGAAATGCCCCCACGGGACCTTTGCCTCGACCCACAGCCCGTCAAAAGCCATCAGATACCTGTATCCCCCTTCAATTGCAGGGAGCTCGGAATACCTCGGCACCATGACGACCGGACAGGCTTCCTGTATGATCCTGTCCTTAATATCCATTTGTCACTCTTCTCCTTAAATCAGACAGCAGGTCGGAAACCGTCCTGCAACTACGGGACGGGACAAGTTGAGAGTCAGGGAACCTGGAAGCCCCTGATTTGACAAGACCGTCCCAGAACTCGGTCAAGGAGCCCGTCTTGACTCTATTTTCCTCCTGAACCTCTGAAAAACTGCTCTCGAAGAAAGCCTTTTCCCATCCACCGTAATCAAACGATCTTTCCGGGAGGGAGCTGTTGCCGAGGCACACATCAGAACCGTGCATGTTCGGAAAAGGCGCGACATAAAGCCTCGTCTTCAGACCAGGCCTCTTGGTGCCCTTGACCGCATGGACCTTGAGATGTCCCCCATGTGTGACAAAAACAAGACTCGGCCAAGGCGCATTCCCGCTCTTTGCATCGAGTTTCTCGAAGAAGATGTGCTTTACACTGCCTGGAACCCACCACACGTCGGGCCCCATCGCCGAGCCTGAAGACGCAAGGACCCCGGCATCGATAAACCTCAGACTGTCGGATACGAGTCCGGGAAGTAGCTGCCTGCATAAAGCAGTCAGGTCCTCCAGCGTATACGGAACCCCTTCAAGCAGCATAGATCTGCCGTCCTGTTCCATGACCTTATGCCTTTGAAGATACATACTGTTGCCGTAGTACCCGTTAAAGGCCGAATACACGAGTATCGCCTCTGACAGCTTGTATTCGGTTAACATAATCTACTCCTTTCCTTTAGTGTTGAAAAAGCCGAACACCCTGCATAGACGCGCAAGCGTCCGCAATGTGTGCTTCAATTCGGAGACCTGGCGTTCCATTTGAGCTCCGGACTTAAACGGGATTTCCCAGTGACAGACGATATCGGAACCTGATCCACTCTGCATAATGTTATCTATCTCTTCGCAGTAGTATTTAGTCACGGCATCTCTGTCATCAAAATCGTATAGGATGGAAAACATAAGCTCAGGCCTCAAACTCTCGTCTTCACAAACATCATGGATATTCCTGATCGCCGCAACCGGGTCATCTTCAAGAAATTCGATAACGGTTTTGAACCAATCGCAGTACCCCTTTTCAAAACCGTTTTTCGGTTTGAAGCGAGAGACATCTTTCTTAAAGGTTTTAAGTCTCTTTTTCACTTCCAAGCGTGAAGAGAAAAACCGGACAGCCGGATATGCCTTGATAGCGGCATAGGATTCCCGGTAGCGCTTGATATCCTCCTCGTCGTAGTTTCCCGGAACTTCCAGCTCAGGCAAAATGCAGTTCTCGTAAAAATCCTCGGCAGCATCCCTGATATCTCTCCATGTGTAACAAATGGTCCCCAACAGCTTCACCGCCTCGTCAAACATACAGGAAATCAGTTTTCCCCCGGAATCCAGTTCTCTTTTCTGCGCCAGATATACGAACGACAAAATATCGGAAACGGTGGTCTCAAAGGTCAATCCTAAAGAACCGTCATTACAACCGGTTATAGACACCAGCACTCCGTTCCCATATGCCGACGAATACCCGTTAAGCTCGTCTGCAAGACACTTCGTCATATCAAGCACGAGCCTTGTGACACAGGCGCGATCCTCCCAGTTCATTGAAATGCCCGGATTGACCTGAAGAATCGTTCTTGCAAGACCCTTGATGAAGAACTTGAGCTCCTTGTCCGAGAAAAACCCGACTTCAGGCCAGAAAGATGCCGGGGCGTTCAACTCGGGAAGCGCCAGCGCGGTAAAGGGAGGCAAGGTTACCGGCAGATTCACGGGTATAAGGAACTTTCCCCCGCTGCTCCGGCGCGCCAGCCTTTCAAACCCCTGTTGGACTTTTCTATCCGAAAAACCCGGATATGTTTCCCCTCTGGTCGAAAGAAAGGGGCGCCATCTGACTCCCCGCTGAAAGGAATTCAGGGTGAGCATATATTCACCTCTTTGTCATGATCTCAATCAACGTATCCTTTTCCTCAGGGGTAAGGTAGAGATAATCCGGCATCGACTCCCCTTCCTGTCTGTCGTTAAGCTCAAGAGGAGCTGCAGTAACGACAGTCCCGAAAAAATTGACCAGAACCGTCTTCTCCACCGTCACCGGGTCCCCCCAGTCATCCCCATGCCTGATATCGTAATAGAACAGACCTGGTTCACGGTCGTTTTCAGGAATCCTGAACTCAGAGACCATAAGGATATTATCAGGGTCTAAACGGGGCTTCCTTACCACCAGACATCCCTTGGTCCCTATCGCCTTTCTGAAGGCATAGACAAGCTCCCCGTTCTCGTTGTTCTCGGGCCCTTCGACGGCGGCCTGGGTGAGCTCGGGGTATACGCTCGAATAAAACGACCTTACTTCCTCAGGCTTCATATTGACATCCGGGTCCTGAAGGACCATCGAATTGTATTTGAAAACCCTCTTTACCTCGGTTACTTCCGCCATTGTTTTCTCCTTCAAAGATTTTTTGTAGACGAACGCATCAACCGAACAGGGTAGGGATCAGCGACTCCTTCTTATCCGGCGGAGCAGCGGCTTCCATGTTCTTACCTGACTCCATAGAGTCCTCAGATTCCGTACCATCTGTTTTTTTAGGCGATGGCACTGTCCTGGCGGCAGACTTCTTTGCAGATTCCAGCTTCTTGTTGCAGGCTTCCTTCGCCTGTTTAAGCGCCTCTTGAGTGCTGTCGTCCAGTCCCTTCAGGGCCTCCTCGAAACTGCGCCTTCTGGTGCTATCCTGAGAAAGGATCTCCATGAACTTCCCGTCAAGCTCCTCCGTAGTGGCGGTTATGACAAAAGGCGACCTTACCTTTTCGATGGCGTCACCGGCGTCCGTTACGTTGTTCAACTTCTTTTCTGGATATCTGGGATGCACCATGACACACAGCCTGCCGTCCTCGGCAACCCTTAATGACAGGAGCAGATCCCCTTTTTCTGGTATCAAACTTTTAATCTCAGAAGCTTTCAGCATGTCTTTATTCCTCCCTTTCTTTTATTGGTTGTTTCATTCTCCTCCACTTTTCTACATCTTATGTGTCTCGCCTTGCCGCTGCCCATTAGGACGGCTTTCGAATAGTCGTCCAGCAGACGGCCGCACTTGTAGCAGGAAGGAACCTCGAATTTCTCGATCCTGAAGCCAGTTTTGCAGACCGGACAAAAAAATTCGTCATCTCCCCTCCTGTAACGTCTAAATCTCTTGCTTCTGCAAGCAGGACAAAACACCATCCACCTCCTTTTTGATTTTCTTCGAAATAAAAAAAGCCACAGGAAAAAACTTCCCATGGCTTTATGTTCGTGATACCTACTGAAAAAACTACATATCTATATATTATCTCTTTTACTAAAGAAGTATCTTTGAATCAGCGGCGTCCTGCACATCAGGCGACTGGGAGATAAAAAACTCCACATCGTACCCGCCAAGTTCAATGACCCGCTTCTTCATGGCGATAAACTCCTTTTTACGCCTAAAATCCAGCGCTCCGTCCTTCTCGTCGGTAAAAAGTGCCTGATACCTGCGACCGCTTCTCTGCGCGTTGTAAAGTGATATCGCCCTGGTCACGGCCTCTTCAATCCAGACCTTCTCCCCGCCACTCATCGTCTTAAGGCTCTTGGATTCGTCTCTTTCCGAGTCATAGACGGTTATGTCAAAGGTCTCTTTAGTCCCCTTCCCGTCGGCCTTGACAGCCTGGGTATCTATCTTTACGCTGAACCTCGTGCCGAAACAGCTCGCAAGGAGATCATTGGCTGATGAACTTATAGCGGGACCGGCATCGTCTATCTCCAAAGCGATGACGCCGTCGTTCCCGAAGGCCCTCTCCAGCAAGGCCCATTCCGAAACCTCCGCGTTCACGAATGATAAACGGTCATCCAAGGTCTTAATCTCTTTTATAGCCGCTTCTCCATCGGCCAGCTTTTTCTCGACACCCCCAAGGAGCTTCTTTATGTCATTGAGCTTCTCGATATATTCCTGGCGCTTCGATTTCAAAATGCCAAGTTCCCGTTCCTTCTCCTTGACCTTTGCAAGTGGATTCTCGCCGGCAAGGAAAGACCCCAATTCGGCCTTCAGGTTCTTAAGCTCGACATCGAGCCCGGGATACATAGATTCGGCAAACTCCACCTCCGGCAGACTCTTTCCCAGTTCGCCTGCCTTTCTTATCACCGTCTCGACCTCGATAATCTCCTTTGAGAGACTCTGCTTTTTCCTGACCGCGTCCAGTAACTCAACCTGGGCTTCCTTGAGCTTTAAAAGTTGAGGTTCCAGTTGTCTAATCTCTTTCCGCAGTCCCGCATCCTTACCGGGAGCTGCGCCGGAGGCCTGCAGTCTGGAGATCATCTCCGGGATAGACTTCTGGGCCTTCACCGCGTTTTTAAGGAGCGGACACCTATTATGATGTTCCGTTCCACACGGAACATCGCCAAGAAGCCCGGCGGTCTCCTTCGCTAGACGGAGGTCCTTTTTCAACACTTCTTCCGAGTGCTTTTGTACCAGAAGAAGCTCATCAAGGGACTTCCTTAGCAAAAGGAGTTTCCTTTCAGCTTCCCGGCCAGCCTGTTCCCTCTCCCGCAGCCCTGTTAAGGCGGTTTCGAGAGAGGCCATCTCTTTCTTAAGGAGCTCGGCCTTGCATTGATACCGTTTCAGTTCCGCCGAAGCGTCCTTGACGGTCTGAGCCCTGGACAGAATACCCTTCATCTTGTCTATTTTCCCTGCAACCTCCCTGATCCTAGCTTCTATGGAGCCGCGTTCTTCAAGTGACCTGGCATAAAGGGCTGCCTGAGCCTCTATATGCCTAAGCTCTACCTGCTTTCCCTCTATTCCGTCCTCGGCCAACCTTAATTCCTTTTCAAGGTCCATGTTCACAGTTTTAAGCCTCTCGGCTTCGGCATCGGCTTTTTTCGATTCGTCAATTACCGCCGTAAGCCTCTCCTTCTCGCGCCTCAGCCATTCAGTATCCTTCAAAAAGCCTTCCTTTCTCTCCTTCGCCTTCTGACCCTTGGCTTTCAGCGACTCTATACCGAGCAGTTCGACAAAGATGTCCTTTATCTCTCCTCTGGTGTAATCGCTCAGCCTCGGCGCGTCCTGACAACGGAAGACGCTTGTAAAAAAGAGCTGCGGAGAGCCCAGCAGGTTCTCTACCGTCTGATCATAAGTATCGGTCTTGCCGTCACTGAGGGCTTTCCATTCGCTCTCCGCCTCTTCATACAGGTATGCCTCCTGCTTCTTTCTTTCGACGTCAATAAGCAAAAGGCTCCTGTATCTGCGTCCGTTCAGCTCGAAGACGAACTCCTTGGAAGCGTCGCTCCCGTAACAGTCGTTATAGTAGCTGAATGCCCTGGAAGAATAGCTCCCTGCGCGGTACGGCATAATGCGGTAAGGATGAAGATTATCCAGCACCGTGGTCTTCCCGGAACCGTTCGGACCTGCTACGGCCACGAGGCCCGTACATGCTGAAAAATTGACCTCCAACTCGTCTTTTCCAGAACCCGACCTCACGCCTTTAAATCCTTTAAGTTTCAAGTACATGGGCCTCATCCCATTACCTCCTTTCTACGGATACCAGTCAAAATGACAACCACAGAGATTCCCATTCTCCACCTCCACCATTACCTTCCCAGGAAAGCTCAACTCTGCATGGAAATAATGGGAATTAAATCTCCCAGCCCCTGTCTCGTCGTGCCTGGCGCATGGATAGTAGTACCCGATCCTGCCCCCAAACGCAGGCAGGAATTCCCTGCTTAGCCATTCCCTCAGGCTACCTTCTATTTTTCTCTCTATTATTCTGAATGTCTCAATCATCAAACCTCCTTGCAACTCAAAAGCCGATCCGGGTGGTTATAACAAAACCCATAAACAGTAAACCTATCAGAATGCACCCGGCTGCAAAAATCTCAAGAGTTAGCAATGCCAAATTACGACCTCCTTTCTTTATATTTAAGTTATTTGCCGCCTTCTTTTTGTTTTCATGAAATAAAAAAAGCCACAGGAAAAGTTCCCGTGGCTTTATGTTCGTAAGACCTACTGAAAAAATTACATGTCTATATATTACCTGCTTTTACACCGCCAAGGCTTCGGCCCGCTGTGTCTCTTCGCAAACATCCTCCCCATGTTCAAGCAGAGCGAGCTTCTTGAAAGCGCCTTCCGGAAGGTCTTCTCCTACCGTCTCGGCCCACTTCCTCAACTTATCGTCGAGGGAGGCAAGCCTTGAGATACCCTCGGCCCTAACCCTCTGCCTGGGGACCACCGTCTTTTCTATCTTTATTTCGGCGGCTCCCATGGCTGCAAGCTTTTCCTTCAGGACCTTTTCATCCACCATATGCACCTCTTCCTCCGATACCTGATATCTGAGCCGCACGCAAGCCCCTTCAGGGACATGCTCCAGAACATCAGGAGAAGGCGGGGCATCACAGTCTACCGTCACCATCTCTCTTGCGGGCGTCTTTATGAACCGGGAGGCTACCTTTCTGGCCTCGAAGCTATGTATCCAGAACCCCTTGTCCTCTGCCTCGCCAAAGTTCAGGCGTGTTATAGAGCCGGAGTAAAAGACCTCCCCCCAATTTTGAGCCTTATGAATATGGCCGAGGCAGACAAGGTCAGCCGCTGCCATCCGCAGGTCCCCAACACCGAGTTCCACTTCCCTGCCTACCATCTGCTGTCCAGTGGAAAGTATAGCGCCGGTCACGCTCAGATGACCGACAAGCACAGTCGGGATGTTCATTCTCACCCTTGTGTTGACCTCGCCCCAGCCCCTCAGGACATCGCGCATCAGCTCCACCGTGTTGAACGAAGTCTCGGAAAGGCTCCCTTTGTAAAAAGCCGCAATGGAAGCCTTGGAAACCGACGGCAGACACGAAAAAAGAGCTCCAGCATCCCCGGGAACAGTGCCGTTATACTTAATGAACCCCCTTGCAGTCAAAAGAACCTGCTCGGGCGCCTCTGATATATAGACCCTCTCGTTTTCAAAGAACTTGAGGGTCTGTCCGTCATGAGAAGGCGTGCCCTTTACGATAAGAACCGGAGCAGTCCTCGAGAGTCGGCGTATATACCGGTCCGCAGTGAGAAAGGCCGGACTGTCATAGGTCTGCCTCTCATCGAATATATCTCCGGCTATTACGATCGCATCCGGCCTGACAGACGATTCAGCCCTTTTTGCTGCAAAATCGACGCATTTTTCTATCTCCGCAAGCAGGTCGTTCCTGAAGTGGATATCCCCTAAGTGTAAAATCATCATTTCTTTGTCTCCCTCATAAGTTTTTCCCATGCCACCGCAAGCCTCTTGGAATGAACCGATGAGACCCAAAACCATATAATACTGCGGTCTGCACCAGGATCTGAGAATCGGGATAGTACGCTCCTGAGTTTTTTTAGCATAACGGCTCCATACGTCAGGCCGCCGCGGTTGTCGAGTTACTACCGATAGAGACTGAAGGCTCCACTAACCCGATGAGCCTATCGGAAATCTTCCGCATCTTTTCCCCAGCCGAAAGAACCTCCTTCATCTCCCCTCTGGCCCAACTGGCGATGTATGGGACCGAATAGCCCGAAGAATTGAGGCCGAAATGGGCCGAGACAATATAGGCGGCTCCCTCGGCGATCAGTTCTTCGCGGTTCCGGTCGATTCCGGCTTTCCCGTTCTCCTCCAAAGACAGATGATGCGCAAGCTCGTGAAGAAGCGTCTTACATCTCTGCTCGGACGTAAGGGCGTCGGATAGAACTATCTTCTTTTCTTTCGGCAGATAGTACCCGTTCGAATCTCCGATTATTTCTTCGTAATCAACCGGCACTGGCGAAGCCCCAAGAATCCTCTTGAAAAGATCCTCGGCATCGCCGATGTCCATGCATGGCCTTCCGATCTCAAGCTCCGGAAGCGGTTTCCCTTCGGTCTGGGAAACGTCAAAGACGTAGACGCCCTTAAAGCCAGCCAAAGTCTGCATTTCCTTTCCCTGAGCCGATTCAGTCGCTTCAACCGATTCGGCCGTTACATCAGGGCCAGAGTTTTCATCCGACTTGACAGCCTTCTTTACTTTCTTGAGAAAAGGCGCGAAAATCATAATCCCTTTCTCTCCTTTCCTTACAGTCCTGCCCAACGAGTTCCAGAACCTCATACCGGCGACCCGTGTGGCATTGGGGCGTTGCGTCCAGATTAGCAGGACATTCCCGAAGCTGTACTTTCTGAACTTTGACGAAAAGCGTAGAAAGTCCGTGAAGCTTTTGGACTCGATGAGCTTTTTAACCCCTTCCAGGAGTTTTTCCTGATATTCCTTGACCTTAATTACCATCCTCTCCTCCTTTCAAAACAAAGCCCCGGAAACCATGAGGAACCAAAAGGTTCAAGGGTCTTCCAGGGCTGTAAGTTAAAAATCGGGTGATGCGTCCTTTACTCGTCGACCAGATGTATCGGCGCTCCTTCTGCAAGGGCTTTCTTCACCCTGTCGTCCGCCATTTTGTTTTCAGGCATGACATACTCGAAATGGGCAAAGGGCAGCCAGAGAAAAGTTCCAGCCGAATACTTGGGCCGGTAATTGTTCACCATCCGCGGCACGTTATAGGTGGTAGATCCGATTTTTCTAAAGTATTTTTCGTCCTGAAGTTCAGCATCGACAAAGAAGTAAAGGCTTCGTAAGCAGAACTCCCCACCCTTTTCGTGCGTGGGTATGTCTTTCGGACACCGGTCGACAGACTCCTTTGTTTCATCGACAAGAGCTTTTGGATGTATGAAAAACATCCTCGACTGAAACGGTGTCACTCCGGACCAGTCGAAATTGACAGGTACCCTTTTAGATACCCCGAGATACCTCGTCTCCTCGATGAAATCCGGACAGAAGGGATAGAACTCCTGCCCGACCCAGAATATGAGGTCCTTGACGCCGTTTCTCTCCTGCACCAGAGGGGCCCTGAAAGGGTCGCCGTTATACGGCAGCGGCGGGTCAATCAGAAAATGCTCGATAGGCTCGCCGTATGGAGAAGTGCCACAACAGGCATATAGACCTCCTTTTACCCTCTTTCCGCATCCTCTCGTCGTCATGAATATTGGACCTCCTTTTTCAAAAATCCCCTTATTACGTCCACGGCGTTCTTTACATCTTCCGACAGTGGATGACCGGTTGACATCTTCGCGACCACCAACTCAAAGTCCAAAACCAGCTGATCGCACCCTTCCTCAACCGGAATCAGCGAGAGTAACGATGAAAGATTATGCTTAACCTTCCTCTGGTGCACATCCTCTTTCGTAATCTCTCCACTTAAGACGAGCTCCTTCTGAGCCTCTTTCGGCAACCGAGAAAGCTCAAAGGCGGTCGATGCGTTGACCTCCCCCGATTTGACCTTGTTGAGCGCCTCTTTGCAAAGGTTCAACAGCCTAAAGTGCTTCTTGAGCTGCGTCCTGGAAAGACACAGCCTGTCGGCTATCTCCTGCTGCGTATAGCCGGACTTGATACAGAGCCTGATCTTATCGACTTCGTAAGCCAGGTTCGGTGACCGTTGAAGGTTCAACATCACCCCGAGAAGATCAGAGTCATTCTCCCCTTCCTCCATGATTATCGCCGGGACCGTCTCAAGACCAAGATTCCTTGCGGCCTGGATCCTGCGGCGCCCATCGATAACCTCATACCCATGCCCGTTTTTGTTGATCATTATTGGAACCCTGATACCGACTTCCTTGATGCTCTCTACAAACTTCGTTCCGGGCAGACACGTCTCAGTTCTTATGTCCACTACGTTGACTTCCCTTACCTCCATACTCCTTACACCTCCTTTTTGTGGTTTTTAAAATAAAAAAAGCCACAAGAACGAATTCTCGTGGCTTTTGTTCGTAAAGGCCTACTGAAAAAATTACATACTCATATATTACCCCTCCCACAGGCTTTTACTGCCTGAACAACTCTTAACAGGCTAAGCTGATCATCTACCTCTTAGGGCGCCTGAGCTGACTCCCTCTATCAACCTATCCTCATCGAAGAACAACATCCTTTTCCGTCTTTAGATGAAGAAATCTTAAACATTACCCCTCTACTGTCCAGTGCTCTATTTTCAGAAACGACTCATTCGGGATCTTTTTTATTAGATGGGGTTTTCAAAAATCAAGGATGTATGAGAAGCACAGATAGGGGGGTAGAATGCGATAAGGCAGTACGAAGGTTGGATCGGGAATTGTACTAATTTTGTATTAGAATTGGCGGCTGTCTTCTAACCGATTATTTACTCAGGTATTCTATCAGGCTGTCGAGGTCTTCATTGGAAATCTGCCATCTCGGCATCATGGTGGAAAGCTCGTTTCCCGCCGGGTCAATACCCGCGAGGACACAGCTTTTAAAGGAGGGTTCTGTAAAAGATGGGTGGGTTCTTCCATTCGCGTGGGTGTGCCCCTTCGGGTCAGTAAGGTAGCCCCATTTCAAAGGCGGCACATCCGTCATCATCATCATTTGCATGCCCTGGGCATTTGCCCCGTGGCACATCGCACACCCAACGCCCTGCATACCGTGGCTGTTTTTAATAAATTCACCTTTAGAATTCACCCCTCTAAAAAATATCCTTTCTCCGTTCGAGGAGAATTCGGTTTTTCTGTCTATTTCTTCCATGTTCCTCATCATATCCCCCATCATGCCACCGCCTCGCATCATACCGTCCATCATACCCCTGCCTCCCATCATGCCGCTCATGCCGCGCCCCATGCCCATCGGCCCCTGGAATTGAAAGTCCCCGGCAGTATAATAAAGAACAAGACCAGTCAGGCCTATTAAAACAAGGATTATGCCTATACAAAGCTGGATAAGCCGGCTCATGCCTCACCTCGCCTATTTACCGAGAATGTCCTTTTTCTTCTCATTGTACTCTTCCCTTGTTATCTCGCCTCTGGCATATCTTTCATTCAGAAGGTCAAGGGCGCTTTTTTCAACCCCCTCGCCTCCGGCCTTCCTTCCAGCAAGGGCACGGACTATGAGAAAAATCCCCAGGATGATGAGTACCCAGAAGCCAAGCCAGATAATCCAGTGATATCCGTACATGTATGGCATATTTTATCTCTCCATTTTCATCGGATAAAAATTCTCTTAAAAAAACCGATTGAATATACTTCTATTTTGGCGAGCGGTTTCCAAGAAAAGTATAGCAGAATAAATTTACAAGCGGTCCGTCTACAAAAACCCCGGGGTGATGAAAACATGCCTTAAAACTATTGTATCTTATAAATCGATTACTTTATCTTAGCAATCTCAAGCCATTTATAATCACAAGAATCCCTCCGACCTCATTTATAAGTATTCCAGGCACAAGCCCTATCCACCCTATAAGGGCCATAGGAACCAGAAAGGCGATGACGGCAAGAGACAGGAAGATATTCTGTTTAATGTTATTCACCGCCCTCCTGCTCAAACCAAGGACATAGGGAATCTTGGAAAGTTCATCAGACATGAGGACTACATCTCCTGTCTCTATCGCTACATCGGTTCCTGCGGCGCCCATTGCGATACCGACATCTGATGCAACCATGGCAGGGGCGTCATTTACTCCGTCGCCCACCATGCCCACAATCCCGTACTCTTTTTTAAGAGCATTTATGGCATTAACCTTTTCTTCCGGCAGAAGCTCTGCCATATACTTATCGACCCCTGCTTCTTTCGATATGGCGCTTGCAACCTGTTCATTATCGCCAGTCAACATTATTACGGTCTTGATTCCAAAGTCTTTCAGCTTCTTCAAGGTCTCCTTTGCCTCAGGCCTGAGTTCGTCTCTGACGGCGATGATCCCCATCAGACACTTATCTCCGATCAAGACTATGACCGTCTTACCCTGCCTCTCAAGATTCCTTATCTTTTCCTCAGCATCCGGCGTAAGGACTTCAAGCCTTGCACAGAGGTTTAAGCTTCCTATGCAGTAGGTTTCAGCATTTATAATTGCCTTTGCCCCCATACCGGGGATCGCTTCGAACCAGTCCAATTCGCTGGCAGAGACGCCTTTCTCTTTTGCCTTTTTCATAATTGCGTCGGCAAGAACATGTTCTGAACGGCTCTCGATGGAAGATGCGATTCTCAGGACCGATTCGTCAGTCAGTTCCCCAAAAGTTATAACATCAGTTACGAGAGGTCTGCCCAAGGTCAACGAGCCTGTCTTATCAAAGGCTATGGCTTTCAGATGAGATGCGGCTTCCAGATGCGTTCCTCCCTTTATCAGAACGCCGTGTCTTGCGGCATTAGCCACAGCCGCCACGACTGATACGGGTATTGAAAGGGCTATGCCGCATGAGCAGGATACGACGAGCACAACAAGCCCCCTGTAGAACCATTCGCTGAATCCGCCGAAGAAGACAGTCGGCATGATTATTACCATAAGAGCGAGGGCAAACATCGAAGGGGTGTAGTATCTCCCGAAAGTCTCCCCGAACCTCTGGTAGCTCGATTTTCTGGTCTCCGCCTCTTCGACATAGTGGATTATCTTTCCCAGTGTCGTATCCTCAAAAGGTCTTGTCACCAAAACATCAATGGTTCCCCTCTGATTTATGGTTCCGGCGAAGACTTCATCACCGGGCCCCTTTGAAACCGGAATGGACTCTCCCGTTATAGAAGCCTGGTCCAACGATGATGTGCCTTTTACGACCCTACCGTCCAGAGGTAATTTTTCACCCGGCTTGATGATGATAGTATCCCCGACCTTCACTTCCTCGACTTTAATGACGAGTTCTTCGCCATTCTTCCTTACGAGGGCTTCTTTTGGGGCGAGTTCCATTAGCGCTCTTACCGCGCCTCTTACCCTGTCGGAGGCATAGGCCTCAAGGACGTCACCAAGTGAATAGATAAGTACAAGGAGAGCCGCTTCCTCCCAGAGCCCGAGCCCTATTGCGCCAATTGCCCCTGCCACCATCAGAGTCCTTATATTCGGTCTCAGGGTCTTCAGGGCGGCAAGGCCCATCTTCGCAGGATAATATCCGCCTATAATGGTAGCGATACCATACAGGAAACTTGCGTTCCTGTGCGAGATGCCGAATACATGCTCGGACAAAAAGGCAATCAAGATAGAAAATCCGCAGGCCGAAAGGGTCAGGATTCTGGGCTCCTTCCACCATACGGAAGCCTTTCTAACCTCTTCCTTCTTTCTGGCCTTCAACCCTGTTCCGGCTATGGCCTTTATGATATTCTGCTCCGATGTAAGAGCATCATCGTAATCGGCCTTCAGGGTTCTGGCCATAATGTTGATCTCTAAAGAGGATATTCCTTTAAGCCCTTCCATCGCAGACCTGATGAGCTTGGCCTCATCCTCGCAGTCGAGACCTTCTATATATAAAGTCATCTTAACCATTTTACCCTCTTACCTAAATTAATACCTTTTACAAAGATACGAATCCAATCCTGCCCGTCCTAAAAAAGACTTGACGGATGATATTGAATTTGATATTCAATATCATCATATATAAAACTTAACCTAAATAGATTCACCTTTTAAAAAAAATTATCTATAACGTCTCAATTTAAGTAAAGTTACGCACAGTCCATCCGATGATATTCTGTCTGAATACGGGAAAGGAGGCTGACCATGTCACGTTTCAAGTATGTTCTATTTTCTGTCTTGATGTCTACGTTGCTTGTGTTCAATGCCGCTCAAGGGGCAAACAAAATCCAGGATAACTCGTTTCTGTTAGAAGAAGCCTACAATCAGGAAGACGGGGTTATCCAGCATATTTTTGCCTATCAGTATTTGAAAAATGCCAAGACATGGGGTTTGACATTCACACAGGAATGGCCGGTGCCCACCCAGACGCACCAGCTTTCCTACACGATCCCGTTCAACAGGGTCGATGACCCGGCATGGAAATCAGGGCTTGGCGACATAGCCTTGAACTACCGCTACCAGCTGGTATTCAAGGACAACCTGGCGATAGCACCGCGCATCTCGCTGATACTGCCTACAGGCGATTACAAAAAAGGACTCGGCACAGGCGCGGTGGGCTACCAGGCGAACCTGCCTGTGAGCGTCGATATTTCGGATAAATGGGTCATGCACTGGAATCTCGGAGCGACTTATACTCCGGACAGCAAGGAACCCGGCGGGGCAAAGTCCGATACGGTAGGGACAAACTTCGGGGCAAGCGCCATCTACAGCATCACACAGAAATTCAATTTCATGCTCGAGGCCGTATGGAATTCAACAGAAGCGGTCCAGGCTGACGCCTCCAAGGTCCGTGAAGACAGCTTCTTCATAAATCCAGGGTTCCGCGGCGCCATTGACTTCGCCTCAGGGCTGCAGGTCGTGCCTGGCATCTCATTCCCTTACGGCATAGGCCCTTCAAAAGGAGAATACGGCGCCCTCCTCTACCTTTCTTTCGAGCACCCTCTTTTCTAAACAGGCTCTGTTCTCAGCCCCCGTGCAAGGAGGGCTGAGAACAGCTGTTTGCTTCTACTCGCTTAAATGATTGCCCACCTCAAAATTAGCGTCGAAGCCTATCACACCCTCCCTAAAACCCTTGGGACGGGCAAACTTACGAGGACCGTAAACCGGGTCGAATATGACCGTGTATACACTGCCTCCGGCAAGCTCCCTCTTTGTAAACGCATGGCCGTCTTCCGATGCCAGAGCTATCTTATAGCTTCCGGGTTTGAGCCTGAAACGCTTGGCGAGCGCGTAGTGCGTCCCTTCTCCCCTCTCCTCAACGATATTAGACTCCGTTTCCTTAACGCCTTTTACCGTTTCTTTTACTTCCCTTCCGTCTACTTTCACGGTAAAAGTATACGGCTCTTCGGTCAGCCTCTTCTTTACATGCGCAATGACGACGAGATCGGTTTCTTCCTGAGACGGCGAGGTTATGTCTAAAGCCACGTCCTTAACCTCTACAGGGGCTAAAGCCTCCTCCGGGACATGCTTGTAGCACCCGGTAAAAACTGCGGCAACGGCCAACATGCCTAAAATTGACATTATCCTTTTCATTTTATAGAGCCTCCTCTCCATGTTGAAATGTTTTTATTCTTACCGCCTTTTCTATATCGTAGACAAAGACCTTGCCGTCCCCGGGGTTTCCGGTGTGCGCGGCCTTCGCTATAGTCTCGACGACCAGGTCAACCATCTCGTCGTTGATCATTATCTCTATCCTCACCTTCGGGATATAATCGATAAGGTCCTCGACGACCCGATGGGGGCCTTCTTTCCCCTTTTCCTTCCCGAACCCCCTGCAGTCAGATACCGTCATGCCTGGAAAACCCGGAATCTCCTGCAAAGCCCTGGTCACGGAGGACAGCTTGAACTGCTGTATTATCGCCTTGACTTCCTTCATCACACTCCTCCTTGTTCAATAAATTGTTGAGCTAACAGCAGTCAGTGTTCATGTCTGTGGCACTCATCAGGCCAATGAACATGAATATGACTTACTTCATCATGGACATGTTCATGGGCATGCGGCTCATTAATGACTTTAAAATGTTCATGCAGATGATGCATGTCATCATGAACATGCAAATGATTATGTATTACCGGTTCATGATCGTGCAGATGAAAGTGTCCGCCGCGATTTATCAGCAGCCATAAGCCGCCTGCCATGAACGCCGTTGCAGGTAATATCACCCATCCAATCCGTTCCCCGAGTATGATGACCGATGCTATCACCCCGATATAAGGTGCAAAGCTGAAGAATACCCCTGTTCTGAAGGAACCCAGTCCTTTAAGAGCCTTGATGAAGAATACCATGCTGATGCCGTAGCTAAACGCGCCCAGCAACAGGGCAAATACGAGAGTAACGCCCAGCGGTATCTCCACTCCAAGTATCAGGGCTGCCGAAATGGAAAATGTCCCCGCGACCAAGCCTTTGATCCGGGCTATTTGCACTGGGTCTTTATCCGCAATTTTACCGGTCAGATTATTGTCCATCCCCCAGCACGCCATTGCTAGGGCGATTAATGACGGGCCAGCGATATTGAACTCCCCCAGGTCAGGCTGCCATGTTAAAAACATGCCCGCCAATGTCATACACGCCAAAGCGGACCACAAGCGCCTTCCCGCAGACTCCTTGAAAAGAAAAACGGCGATGACGGCTGTCGCGATCCCTTCCAGATTAAGCAGTAATGACGCGGCCATGCCTGAAACGAAGGTCAAACCCTTTATCAGGCTTATTGGCGCTATTATCCCGCCAGTAAGTATTGAACCGGCAAGCCATGGCAGGTCTTTTTTTCCCAGCGGCTCCGCAATTTTTTCAGGTTCAATCCTTTTCCCAGCGGAATACAGAGAAAGACCTATAAACGCACCCAGATAGAGGACTCCCGCCAAGACCAGCGGCGGCATTCCCCCGACAAGCAGCTTGGCAAGAGGCGGGCTGATGCCGAATAAGAAGGCGGATATCGCTATGTATAACAACGGTGTTTTCAGCGCAAGACCTTTCATAACGGCAATTCCCTGTCTATTATTTCAAAGCCCTGTGAATAGCCTTGTACTTATCCGAAACATGTGGCAGCCCTAAAACTCCACCTTCTTCTCCTCAAACCACCTGTAAAGCGTCGGGAGCACCAGGAGCGTCAATATGGTCGATGTAATAAGCCCGCCCACGACCACAGTCGCGAGCGGCTTTTGTATCTCCGAGCCGGGGCCTGTGGCGAAGAGCATGGGAATTAGGCCGAGGATGGCCACGAGCGCGGTCATAAGGACAGGCCTGAGCCTCCTTTCGCACCCTGTTGAAATGGCCTCTTCAAGGCCGAGACCTTCCTCACGAAGCTTGTTTATGTAAGATACGAGCACTACGCCGTTCAAGACAGCCACACCGAAAAGCGCGATAAATCCGACCGAAGCCGGCACGCTCAGGTACTGGCCAGAAATCAGGAGCCCGAAAATCCCGCCTATGAGCGCGAAGGGGAGGTTCATGATTATAAGGGCCGCGTACTTCAGCGAATTGAAGGCGGAGAAAAGCAGGAAAAATATGAGCGCTATCGTCAGAGGCACGATTATTGAAAGCCTCTTCATGGCTCTCTGCTGGTTCTCAAAGGCCCCGCCCCATGCGATGTAGTACCCGGATGGCAGTTTCACTTCTCTGGCGATCACTTCCTCCGCCTCTTTTACGAAACCTCCTATATCCCTGCCCTCAACGTTTGACTCAATGACGATCCTCCTTTTGGAGTTCTCCCTGCTTATCTGAACGGGACCCTCTGACATATATACCCGCGCGAGCATCGAGAGCGGGATGTTGGCGCCGTTTGAGGCATTCACAAAGATATTTCCAATCGCCTCAACGGAGTTCCTTTTTCCCTCCGGGAAACGGAGGAGGACGGAGAACCTTTTGTCTCCCTCAAAGACGTCCGTTGCCACCTTACCCCCGATCGCCGTCTCTATGATCTCCTGGATATCGGCTATGTTGATGCCGTATCGGGCGATCTTGCGCCTGTCTATGTCGACCGTTATATAAGGCTGGCCTGCCGTCTGCTCCACCCTCAGATCGGTTACGCCTTTTACCGAAGACATTGCCTTTGCGATGCTATCCGCCTTTTCATTCAGGACGTCCATATCGTCGCCGAACAACTTCACGGCAACCTGTGATTTCACGCCTGAGATGAGCTCATCGACCTTAAGCGCGATCGGCTGGGTAATGTTAAGGCCAATTCCGGGTATCTTTTCGAGCTCTTCCCTTATCTTTTCTACAAGTTCTTCTCTTGTCGAAGCACTCGTCCATTCATCTCTCGGCTTGAGGATTATTATGGGGTCGCTTATATTGGGGCCCATCGGATCGGTGGCTATCTCCGCCGCTCCTATCTTTGAGACGACCGTCACTACCTCAGGAAACTTCAAAAGGGCCTGCTGGACCTTGTTTTCTATCTCGACCGATTCGGGAAGCGAGATGCTCGGGAGCCTTATGACCTGAGTGGTTAAGGAGCCTTCATCGAGTGTCGGCATAAACTCGGTGCCGAGAAGAGGGAAAATAGCAAGGCTCGCGATGAGCATCGCTACCGCGCCAGCCAGCACGACAAACTTTTTTCTCAATGCCCAGCCTAGAACCGGCATATAGAACCTTTTAATCCATCTTACGATAAAGACATCTTCCTCCTGCCCGCCTTTTAAAAACAGCGAGGCAAGCACCGGGGAAAGGGTCAATGAGAGAATCAGCGAGACAAAAAGAGCTATGCTTATGGTATATGCCATCGGGCTGAACATCTTTCCTTCCATGCCCTCAAGGGTAAAGAGCGGCAGGAAGACGATAATGATTATTACTATGCCGAAGGTTATCGGCCTTCCCACCTCTTTTGCAGATTCAAGGATCTTATGGAGGCGCCCTTCTTTATGGTGCTCTTTTTCAGAAAGGTGCCTGAAGATATTCTCGATCATTACGACCGAACCATCCACCATCATGCCTATGGCTATGGCCAACCCCCCGAGGGACATGAGGTTTGCGGACATGCCCATCCACTGCATGGCTATAAATGTAGTGAGAGCGGCTACAGGCAGCGTTGCCGCCACTATCAGGGCGCTTCTTATATTGCCCAGGAAGAGGAAGAGGATGACAACCACAAGGATCCCGCCCTCTTCGAGAGCCTTTGTAATAGTGCCGATGCAGGCGTTTACAAGTTCGGTCCTGTCATAAAAGGGCTTTATCTTTACTCCGTCAGGCAGGATGTTGCCGGCGTTGATCTCCTCGACCTTTTTCTTTACCCCCGCAACGACCTCCTTGCCGCTTCCGCCCTTTATCATCATCACTATACCGGCGACGGCCTCGCCCTTCCCGTCCTTCACGATCGCGCCGTGCCTTGTCTCAGGGCCGAAAGTTATGCTTGCGACGTCTTTAACATAAACGGGCGTCCCGCCATACGACTTGATAACGATGTCTTCTATGTCCTTTAACGACTGGACCAGGCCGACGCCCCTTATGATATAACGCTCGGAGGCGTGTTCGAGTATGTCGCCGCCCGCGTTTGAGTTGTTTTCCGCGACCGCTTCGAACACCTCATTGAGCGTAAGGTTGAATTTGCGCAGTCTGTCCGGCTCGATCAGCACCTGGTACTGTTTGACATGGCCGCCGAAGGCGTTTACGTCCGTGACCCCTGAGACTGTCTTTAGTATAGGCCGTACGATCCAGTCCTGGATCGTCCTTAACTCCATCAGCCCGGCGATATCGTTTTTCGAGCCCTCAGGCCTCTCAAGGGTATACTGGTATATCTCGCCGAGTCCTGTTGAAACTGGACCCATTACGGGTTCTACCCCTGCCGGCAGCTTTTCCTTGGCTTCAATAAGCCGTTCCAATATCAACTGCCTGGCGAAATAGATGTCAACATCGTCCTCAAAGACGACCGTCACCATCGACAGGCCGAACTTGGAAAGAGACCTCAACTCCTCCATCTTCGGGAGCCCCGTCATCTGCACCTCTACCGGATAGGTGATGAGCTTTTCCACCTCAACAGGGGAGCGCCCCGGGGCCTCCGTTATTATCTGGACCTGAACGTTCGTGACGTCCGGAAAGGCATCTATCGGAAGCTTATTAAAAGCATAGACCCCGGCGCCGACCAGCAGAAAAACCCCGATTATAACTAAAAGCCTCTGCTTTAAAGCAAAGGCAATAAGCCTCTCTATCATTAAACTGCTCCTCCGATTTCAATTACGGATTTCGGGCATACCCCTGCGCCCGTCAATGCCCGTGACCTTCCATCTCTCCCTTTTGCCCTTCGGATTTCAAGGTGAAAGCGCCTTTCACGACTACCCTCTCACCTTCATTGAGGCCTGAAAGTATCCTGTGGAAGCCATTGAACCTGGGGCCCACCTCCACAACACGCTTTTCAAACTCGTGCTCATCGATTGCCACGAATACGATAGATTTATCGCCATCGCGCTGCAGAGCGCTTTCAGGCACCGCGAGCGCCTTTTCCTTTTCAGAGGTCGATATCCTGACGGTCGCGAACATCTCTGGCTTAAGCGCGCCTTTTGCGTTATCGACCTCAGCCCTGACCTTTACGCCCCTTGTCTCAGGGTCGATCACCTCGGATATGTAGCTGAGCTTTCCCTTGAAAACTTTTTCAGGGTAGGCTGATGCAACTATCGCAACGGACTGTCCCTTTTTTACCTTGGGGACATCGGCCTCAGGAACGTCTGCGATGACCCAGAGATTAGAGAGGTTCGCCACCGTAAAAAGAGGCTTTATTGGCTCCACTACCTCGCCGAGCGTAAGATGCCTTTCTATGACCGCGCCTGAGATCGGCGAATATATGGCGACCCTCGAATTGATGGTATGTTCCTTGCCTATCGCTGACAATTCCTTTTCAGTCATCCCAAGCAGATGAAGCTTGTCTTCCGCCGCCTTCAATTCCGTTTTCGCCGAAAGGTACTCACCCTCGCGCCTCTGGAATTCACCTGTTGATATGACCTTGCCCTCAAGGACTATCTTTGCCCGCTCGAATGACTTCTCCGCTATCTCGTAGGCCGTTTTTGCCTTGAGGTACTGGCTCTGCGCCTCTCCAAGCTCGGGACTGTCGATTATCGCGAGCGGCTGTCCCTTTTTCACATAGTCACCGGCATTCGCGAACACCTCGACCGCCCTCCCAGGTATCCTCGGGCCGACATGGGCAAGCGCTGTCTCATTCACGGATACCTTTCCGGTAAAGGAATACTCCACACTGACGGGCCTCAAGGAGAGTGCCTCGGTTTTTATGCCAGCGCTCTCAACAGCTTCGGGGCTCAGGGCTATGACACCTGGACGCTCGCCTTCATGCTTGCCAGCTTCCTCGGCATGGCTATCCCCTTGCCCGGCTTCCTTTTTCGGTTCCTCTGATTTTCCGCATCCTAAAAAGAAAACCAAAGCGAACAGGACAAATAAAGTTTTCCTGAAAACCATTAAAATCTCCTCCATACTTTCATTTCGTTTTATTGCGGCAGGCCGCCTGCCACCCTCTCAAGCGCCGCCAGGGACGATTCAAGCTCGAACAGCGATTGGTAATATTCGACAAAGGTCGACTGATATACTCTCTGGGTATCAAGGTACTCGAGAAGCCCGGACTCACCGTGCCTGTATGAGAACTCCGCTATCCTTAGCGCCTCCTGAGCCTCGTTCAGGAGCCCCTTGTCAAAGACCTCTATCTGCTCAATGGCAGTCGTATAGTTCTGGTATTCTTCGGTTATGGACTTTGCCAGTTCCACCTTTGTCCTGTAGACTTCAGCTTCTGCCCTTGTTTTCCCGGCGGAAGCCGCCGCTATCTCCCCTTTCCTCTGGTACCAGAAAGGGATGGGTACGGACAGGCCGACCCCGTATGAGTCCTTGTCAAACTCTTTGCTGAAAAAGCCTCTCAGAGTCACATCAGGGAAGACTGATGCTCGCTCCGTTTCGAGCGAATAGCCCTTTGCCTCGGCGTCCTTTTTCGCCTTCAAGACAAGCGGGTGCTTCTCCAGAGCGACCGACAAAAGCGCCTGAAGCTCGTACTTCTTTTCAGGCGACCTGAACACCCCCTCCACATCAAAATCGCCTTTAATGGCATTGCCTAAAAGCCCGTTCAAAACCGCCTTTGAAACGGCGATTGCGTTACCAGCCCTCTTCAATTCCTTGTCCGCCCTGAGCGCCTCAACCTTTGCCTTTATCAACTCGAACTCAGGCGCCTCCCCTGCCTTTACCTTGAGTTCTACGGTCTTGAGGAGTTCACCGGTTATCCTTGAATTCTCCCCGGCTGTCTCCAGAATCTTTTTGTCCGCCAAAAGCCTGAAAAAAGCCCTTTTGACCTCAGCGCGTATCTGGAGGCGGAAATCGTCCAGTTCATTTTCAGTGGCTTCAACGGAGGCCTTCGCGGCCTGTTTTCTGAAATGCCTCTTGGAAGGCCACTCAATCGCCTGGCCGATGCCAAGGGAGTACTCGCCTTTCGATTCCCCTGTCTCGATGGATTTGCCTCTGCCCACCTCGAATTCGACTTCAGGGTTGGGATAGGCACCAGCCGAGACGGCCTCTCCCCTGCTCGCCTCGATGTTGGCCCTGAAGACCGCGGCTGCCGGGTTCGCTTCAGTTGCCATGGAAAGCAGGGCGTCCAGAGTAAAGACTTTCTTTTCCTCAGCGGTCACAAACCCGGGAATTAGAAAAATCATGAAAAAAAAGACAACAGAAACGGATGGTCTAAATCCTTTCAACGGACAAGCCTCCCTGCGTTTTTTAGATACAGAATTTTCGCCGTAAAAAGATTACGGAAATACAACAGGAGATAGAGCATACGGCTTGGCCTTCAGGCCAGGCCTGGCTTATCGCTGTGTATCAGAGTGGGTTTTAGATAAGGACTTTGGGTGGCTGAAAGATGTCTGCAGATATTTTCTTGAGAGATAAATCGGCGGCGGCAAATAAGGATAAGGAGATTGTTTGAACAGAGCTTACTTCAGTGGATGGGGTGTTCGTGAAGCTCAGGTGGCAGGGGCAATGGCACTCGTCGAGAATGCCTGAAGGGGAATAAGAGCGCTTTCCATCATCAAGGTCAGCAGCTACAAACTGTACACTGCCCTGTATTCCAGGGACGCTCCGAGGCAAATCTTCTCCAACACAAGCAAGGTCAGTCACCTGCAATGTGAAGACGATCAGGAGGAGAAAACCTATGAATTTACCGATACGGGTCATTTTTAGAACTGTCCTATACATTCCAATATACCTTTTTCTCAGGAGCCGTCAACAAAATTCTTGAATAACCTGTTATTGACAAGAGCGGCGTTTTATCTGTGAGGACTTGACAAAATTATTGAAAACATGTGATAAATTACAAATGTACTTAAAAAAGCAGTGAGGGAAGTAATTGAAGAATGAGGTTTGGGAAATTGTACTAATTTTGTATTCGAATTGGCGGCAGTCCTAAGACTCCAGAGACTCTAAAGACTACAAAGAATGCCACCAAACCCCCTATTATATAAGGCAAAACGGGAAATCAAGCCGAATATCAGGGAGTTGCGTTTTTGGGCTTAATTGCCCTCAAAATCCCGTACCCGCAAGGGTGTGTGGGTTCGATTCCCACCTCCGGCACCAATTTTTTCTCTTTAAAGTTAACGAGTTATTCTCAACCCATTTCTTCCCGCGCGGGATTTTTTATGCCGTGCACTTTCCCTGTCAGGCAACTTGCTCTCACCTATTGCTATTGAGCAGCCTAATTCGAAGCCTTTCTATGTCGTTCTCGAACACAATATTTTTCCTCTCGAAAACTATTAGACCATCTTCGCCAAAAACAATACACAAACGCCGAGAACCAGATTAAGCCTTACCAGAGCAAGCGAAAGCTTCTGAAGGGATGCTTTCTTTGCCGGCACTGACTTTGCTATCTTCGGGGCCAGAAGAAGGCCTCTGTAAAAATGGATAGCTATCATAGTTACGGCCAGCGCCGACTTAAAATAAAATGGCGCACTCATATAAGAGCCTTTGTGCAGGAACGATAAAAAGACCCCAGTTATGACGAGAAGCAAAATACTGTAATTCGCGAAAGGCGTAAATCTTTTTGAGATCACACCCATGATTTTACCTGCTTCTGTTCCCATGACCTCTTTTGAAGCCGGGATAGCTACAAACAGGATAAATATTATCCCGCCTATCCAGAGAACTGCCGAAACAAGATGCAGAAAAACGATGGAATTCAAAGCAAAATCAAACATAACTCCCTCCTGTTTTTTTTTGGCCGCCCCTGGTGGAAGCAGCCGTCAATTAATTTAAGTATATAAGCATACTCTTATATTCAAGGCCCAAAAAAAGACCGCTACTTCTTCCCGGCGGCATTCCCGCTTTGACAGCCGCAGGAACATAATCTGTTCAGGCGCTGCCTGCACATCTCCAGGGCCTCCCTGTCGAGCGAATAATAGACCCAGTAGCCCCTGCGCTCATCGTTTACGAGGCCGGAAGACTTAAGCACCCTGAGGTGCTGCGAAGCGGCGGACTGAGATATGCCGATGGCCTCGGCAATGGCATTAACGCTCATAGGCTCCTTTTTGAGGAGCTCGATGATGTCGACCCTTCTGTCTACCGACAGTATCTTGAATAAGTAGGCTGCGTTTTTCATAAGTATTTAAGCAGCTACTAATATACTCCGACCAGTCCTGCTTGTCAATCGCTGTCTTGACATTTCCATGTGAATACATTATTTTATTAATTAAGCAATTCCTTAAATAAGGCATCGGCTTTAGAATCTGTAAAACAATAAGCGCATCATAACGGCTCAACACAATTAATCAGGACGCGTGAGCATGATATCCAAAGAGATCTACGAGATACACGCAAGCATCTGCCAGTGCCTGGCGAACCCAAAGCGCCTCGAGATCATAAATACCCTGAGGGAAGACGAGCTGTCGGCAACCGAGATCGCCGAAAAACTTGGCATCTCCAACGCTAACGCATCCCAGCACCTCGCCATAATGCGCAACAAAGGGATACTCAAAAGCAGGCGCGAAGGGGTCAGCATCCACTATTCCCTTGCCAACCCCAAGGTCATCACGGCGTGCGACATAATGAGGGAGGTGCTTTTCGAATACCTCAACGAAAAGCAGTCGCTTACAAAAAAGGTGAAGATCTGATGGCTTTCGGGTCTCGCGCTTTTTCAAGGGAGTTTTTCGACATGTACCATGCCGCGGTCTTCGAGGCCCTCGGCGAAAACGCAGCCAAATACAATGCCAGGATTGGGGCCATACTCGCCAACGCGTGGCATAAGAGGGTTGAATCGTCAGCAGACCCGGCGGGATCTAAAAAAGCCAAAGAGTCATACACGGGCGGGCCTTTCAGTTTTTCCGATATCGTGAGGTTCGAATTTACAGATGAAGGCACAGTATACCTGTACGCCAAAAACTGCGTCAGCTGCATCGATAGCGAACAGCTTTTAATGAAGGAGGTTTTTATGTCTCATGATTTTTCAAAGGAGTTCTTCGCAGCCTACCATGCCGCGGTCATTGAGGCCCTCGGCGATGACGCGGCCAGATATAACGCCAAGATAGGGATTATACTTGCCAATGCCTGGCAAAAGAAACTCAGTGAGCTGCCAGCGGACCCGGCAGAGTTCAAAAAAGCCATTGAAGCCTACATGAGCGGGCCATTCAGGTTCTCCGACATAGCTAAATTTGAATTCAATAATGACGGCACGGCCTGCCTGTATGTCAAGGGCTGCGACATCTGCAACGGCAATGAACTTTTGCGCAGCAGCGGCAAGAAGGGCTCCTGCCCGATAAGCCAGATGGTCAAATCCGCAATGGGCAAGGCCTTGAAAACCGGGGTGGAACTTACGGGCAGCGAAAAGCCCGGCCCGGTAGGCGAGTGTTACTTGAAGTACAAGATATCCATGTAAGCCTTCCGTAACGCGCTTGATTTAACCTGACCTGAAAGTGAACCGCCTCAGGAGGAGCTATGGCGAATATCGTAATAATAGGCGCATCCACCGGCGGGCTTCCAGCGGCCTACGAGATGAAGGCCGCTCTCGGCGCTGGCCACAGTGTGACCGTAATCTCGAATACGGATATCTTTCACTTCGTCCCGTCAAACCCGTGGGTCGCCGTGGGCTGGAGAACGAGGAAGGACATAAGCTTTCCCCTCAGAGAGCCGCTTGAGAAAAAAGGGATTAAACTCATATCCGATGGCGCTGTTGCCATAGACCCGGTCAAAAAGGACATAAAAACCTCATCCGGCACCGTTGTACCTTACGATTACCTCATTATCGCTACAGGCCCTAAGCTCGCGTTCGACGATGTCCCAGGCCTTGGGCCTGAGGGCCACACCATATCTATCTGCACAGTCGACCATGCCGAAAAGGCGTTCGAGCGATATAAAAGGTTTCTCGAAAACCCGGGCCCGGTTATCATCGGAGCGGCCCAGGGTGCTTCATGTTTCGGCCCGGCGTACGAGTTCGCCTTTATACTCGACGCCGACCTGCGCAAGAGAAAGATTCGCAGGAAGGTCCCCATTACCTTCATCACACCGGAACCATACATAGGCCACATGGGGCTTTCCGGCGTCGGAGATTCGAAGGGCCTTCTTGAGCACGAGCTGAGGGAAAGGCACATAAGCTGGCATACGAATACGAAGATAAAGCATGTCGAAAACGGAAAAATGGCAGTCGAGGCGCTGAACGAAGGCGAACGGGAGCTTCCTTTCAGTTACTCGATGATAATCCCGTCCTTCAAGGGAGTGGACGCCGTAGCCGCCGTCGAGGGCCTCTGCAACCCCAAAGGCTTTGTTATTGTCGATAAATTCCAGCGGTCTCCAAGGTACCCGGACATCTACGCCGTCGGCGTCTGCATAGCGATAGCTCCCCCGGAGGTGACCCAGGTCCCGACGGGCGTACCCAAAACCGGCTTCATGATAGAAAGCATGGTTACAGCCGTGATCCGGAACATAAAGGCCTCAATCGAGGGCGGACAGGCATCGGCTGTCGCGACATGGAACGCCATATGCCTCGCGGATATGGGTGACACAGGTGTGGCGTTCGTGGCTATCCCTCAAATGCCGCCAAGGGATGTGACCTGGGCGAAAAAAGGGCGCTGGGTGCATCTCGCGAAAGTGGGGTTTGAAAAATATTTTCTCAGGAAAATGAAAAAGGGCATAAGCGAGCCTTTTTATGAAAACACTGTCCTCAGTGCCCTGAAGATAAAGAAACTCGAATAAAGCATGGCAGCATGGGACCCGAAAAAATACGAGGCCTGGTATGAGACCCCGCTCGGGAAGCCCTCCGACAGGCTCGAGCAGGACCTTGTCCTTTCTATGGCAGGCGTCAAGGAAGGTGAACAAGTCCTGGACGCTGGCTGCGGCACGGGGAGATATTCCATCGCGCTCGCGAAAGAAGGGGCCAAGGTAACCGGGCTGGACGCATCACTCGGGATGCTTGAATGGGCAAGGGACAAGGCCGGAAGATCAGGCCTGAAAATAGATTTCATCCAAGCGGATGCACTGAAAATCCCGTTCCCGGACGGGCAATTTGACCTCGTGCTTTCTGTCTGCATGCTCTGCTTCATAAGAGACTGGCGGTCCGCGCTCCTTGAGATGAAGAGGGTCTTGAGGCCGGGCGGCAGGGTTGTCATAGCCCTCCTTAACAGCCGCTCCTCCTGGGCTCTCTTGAGAAGGGCCAAGGGGCTGTTCAGGAAGTCTGTTTACAACAGCGCGGAATTCTTATCCCCGGCCGCCATAGAGGCTGAACTCAAAAGGGCGGGGTTCAAGGAGATAGAGACGAGGACCTGCCTCTTTTTTCTGCCCTTAAACTCAAAAACATATCTCTCCTTCTCAGGGGTTCAGGAACGGCTCGGGAGAAGGTTGTTCCCAAAGGCCGGAGCGTTTATTGTTACGGTCGCAACAAAGCCGTAAGCCTGAATCAAATAAAATCCATTTATCGAGAGCCGTCATGAAAAAATTTTCCCTCGTAGAATTTTCAGTAAACCACCCGAAGCTCGTCGTCGTCATAGCGGTGCTGATCACGCTCGGCTTCCTCACGCAATTCCCCAAGATAAAAACTGACACGAACCCCAAAAACATGCTCCCGCCGACCTCTGACGTAAGGGTCTGGAACGATTCGGTCGATGAGACCTTCGGCCTCTATGAGGATACAATAGCGGTTGGCATAACGAGCGATGAAGGGGTCTTGAACGAGCGCACGCTCGGCAAGGTCTTGAGGATAACCAACGAGGTCCTCCTCATAGAGGGCGTGGCGGCGAGGGACTTGAACGGGCTGCCGACCATTACGAACGTCACAGCCGAGGCCGGGACATTAAAGGTCGCCCCTCTCATGGCCGAGCTCCCGAAGAGCGTGGCGGAAATGGAGCGCCTCAAAAAGGACCTTACGGAAAACCCGCTCTTCACTGGAAGGGTGATATCAGCTGACGGAAAGACGACCGCGATATACATCCCGCTTGAGGAAGGCGCGAACGGCAAGGCCATCGCCGACAGGATAAAAGAGGTCGTCAAGAAAGAGGGCGGCCCGGAAAGATACTATGTAGCAGGAGACCCGGTTGCGAGAGACACCTTCGGCGCTGAGATGTTCAAGCTCATGGCGATATTCGCCCCGATCGCAGGCGCGGTAATGCTCCTTATCAGGTATCTCATGTTCAAGGACCTGTTCCTCTCGGTCACCTTGATGATGGACGCCATGATGAGCATAATCTGGTCAATGGGCCTTCTCATCGCGCTCGGCTTCCCTGTCCATATCATGACCTCCATGGCCCCTGTCTTCCTCATGGCCATAGCGACCGACAGCATGCATATCTTCAACGAGTTCTACTTCCGCTACAGGGAAAAAAAGGACAAAAAGGCGGCCATCATCGAGACCATGCGCGCCGTTGGACGGCCCGTGCGCTATACCGCGCTTGCTACAGCCGTCGGCTTCGCCGTGCTCATGTTCATGGATATCGTCCCGGTCAAGGTCTTCGGAGCTGTGGTGGCCTTCGGCACCGTGGCCTTGAGACTCCTGAGCTTCAGCTTCATCCCGGCGATGTTCACCTTCGTGAAAGAAGAAAAGCTCAAGAAGGTTGCTTCAGGAGAGGACGCGTCAACCGGCATGGCATCCGGCTTTCTCCGCGGCCTTGCCTCAGCCGGGGCGCATAGCCCCAAAGCCACTGCTTTCATATGCATCGTCATCTTCGCCCTGTCGGTCTTCGGCGTATCAAGGATCGTCGTAAACAACAACATGGTCGAGTGGTTCAAGGCAGGAAGCTCTGTCCGCTCGGCGGACGCCGCACTGAACGCCGCTCTCGGCGGCACCTCGCTCGGTTACATAGTAGCCGCGGCAGACGAGGAAGAATATATCAAGGACCCTGAAGCCATGAGGCAGATAGAGGGGCTCCAGAGACGCCTTGAAAAACTGCCGGTCGTGGGAAAGACAAGCTCGGTCGTCGATTATGTAAAGAGGATAAACAGGGTCCTTCACGACGACGACCCGAAATACGACACTGTCCCGTCATCGAAAGAGGAGATAGGCCAGTACCTGTTCCTGTTCAGCATGTCGGCGAAGCCTTCCGACCTCGACAATGTGGTTGACTATCCTTTCCAGAAGGCGAACATCTGGGTACAGCTCAAGACCTGGGACGCAGAGGCCATGCGCGCCGTAATGAAAGCTGTGGACGAGTACAAGCTGGAAAACCCCGGGAAACTGGAGTTCAAGCCCGCCGGGATAGCGTACTTCAACCTCATCTGGAACGACGAAGTCCTCTGGGACATGCTCAAGGGTTTCATCATAGCCCTCGTAGTGATATTCGTCATACTCTCCTTCAACTTCGGCTCAGCCAAATGGGCGGCCATAGGGTATATCCCGCTTCTGTTCACTATACTCATCATCTACGGCGTGGTAGGCTTCATGGGCAAGGACTTCGACATGCCTATTGCAGTCCTGAGCTGCCTGTCTCTGGGCATGGCGGTTGACTTCTCGATACACTTCATAAGCAGGCTCAGGCAGAGGCTCTCTGAGGAAGGACCCGCAGGGACGCCCTCCAATGAATCCCTCACAGACGCGCTCCTCTGGACGGCGGCAAGGCCGGGAAAAGGCATAATGCGCAACGCCGTCCTTTTCGCCTCGGCCTTCTCAGTCATGCTCTTTGCCCCGCTTACGCCCTATATAACGGTCGGTGCTTTTATCGTGAGCATGATGCTCCTTAGCGCGGTCCTCACCATAATCTGTCTCCCTGCCCTTATAGTCTTGTTCAGAAGCCGCCTTTTTGGAGGGAATTGATGTATCCTTTGAAAATAAGCCGTTATCCGATTCATATGAAATGGAGGTCAGCCATGCTGAGATACCTGCTTTTACTTGTAGCCCTGCTTTTGCCGCTCAACTCCTTCGCGATAACGCCTGAGGAGGTGATGAAAAGCTCTCAGGCTGCCTTTCTCTACCCCGGGAAGGACTTCAAGGCAAGGGTCGTCATGCGGCTTGTGAGCAAATCCGGCTCCGAGAGGGCAAGGGAGCTTACCATGCTCAGGAAGAACTATGGGGAGACCGGAGGCGACCAGAAGTACTTCATGTACTTTTTACGGCCCGCGGACGTCAAGGACATGGCCTTCATGGTCTATAAATACCCGGGCAAAGACGACGACAGGTGGCTATTTGTCCCGGCCCTCAATATGGTAAGGAGGATCGCGGCCCAGGACAGGCGTTCGAGCTTTGTTGGCTCTGACTTCACCTACGAAGACGTATCCGGCAGGGACATAGCCGATGACACGCACGAGATAACAAAGGAAGAAAAATTCGGAGGCTCTGAGAGCTATGTCGTCAAGAGCACGCCAAAGGCCGGGGATACTGACTACGGCTACAAGCTCTCGTGGATAGACAAACGGACCTTCCTTCCCCTGAAGGAAGAGTACTATGACAAAAGGGGCACTCTTTACAAGGTCTTTACCGCCGAGGAGATAAAAGAGATAAAGGGCTTCCCGACTGTCGTCAAGAGGACGATGAAGAACCTCCAGAGCGGCCATTCCACGGAAACGGTCTTCTCGAAGGTGGATTACAATATCGGCATCGAGGACAGCCTCTTTACCGAAAGATACCTGAAGCAGCCCCCGAAGAAGTGGCTGGACTAATACATCTTTAAGGACAGGCACAAATCGTGAAGCGAATCCTGCATGCTTTTTTCATCCTGGCGTCATGCCTTACGATAAATGCGTATGCCGCGGATTACTCGGTCAACGGGTTTGTCCAGGGCAATTATTCGTTCGGGACAGAGACCTCGAACCCGGACGGCGGCGACTTCAAGTGGGCAGAGGAACGAGCACAGTTAAAGGTCGAAGGCGCCCAGGAGCCAGTGCGCCTTTTTCTCAAGGCCGATATCGCATTCGACCACATTGATAATGATGCCGAAGTCGAGCTCAGGGAAGCCTACATCGACCTCACGAGGGAAAGGTGGGACCTCAGGGCTGGCAGGCAGATAATCACATGGGGCCTCGGCGACCTTGTCTTCATAAATGATGTCTTCCCGAAGGACTATGAGGCGTTCTTCTCTGGCAGGCCGCTTGAGTACCTGAAAAAGGGAGTGGACGCGGTCAAGGCCGGTTTCTATCCGGACATAGCCTCATTTGAGCTTGTCGTAGTCCCTTTCTTTGAGCCTAACAACTTTCCTGATGCGAACAGGTTCTGGATGTTCGACCCCATGTCAAGCGTGACGGACAGGACTGAGGAAGAGCCGGCCTCGACCCTCAAGAATACGGAGGTGGCCTTGAGGGTTTACCGCGACATAGCCGGATTCGATACATCCATATATCTTTACAAGGGCTTCCACAGGGAGCCCTCGATGTTGCCGGACAGCCTTTCCTCGCCTTCAAGAATAGATCTCATCTATTCTGAACTCGCGGTTTACGGGATTAGCCTGCAAAGGAGCGCGCTGGACGGGGTCGCGGGGTTCGAGGCAGGCTATTACGATTCGCTGGACGACAGGAACGGGTCAGACCCTCTCATCCCCAATTCCCAGACCCGTTTTCTATTGAGCTATCAGAGGCAGCTGATCGAGGATTTGAGCGTCACGTTCCAGTATTACGGCGAATACATGCACGACTATTCGGAGTACGAAAGGACCCGGGTAGTGTCTTTCCCGAAAAAAGCGAGGTACAGGGACCTCACGACGCTGCGCCTGACCTACCTGCTATTGCATCAGAACCTGAGAGTTCAGTGGTTTTCCTTCTGGTCTCCTGCTGACAGGGACTACCTTTTCAATCCCGAGGCCAAATATAACTTCTCGGACAACTTCTGGGCTGCTCTTGGAGCCAACATCTTCGGCGGGCAAGAGGATACGACCCAGTTCGGTTCGCTCGACCGGAACGACAACCTGTACATGCAGGCGCGGTATGAGTTTTAGGGCTGCGTTGATTGAAAATACAGAAACTTTGATGAAGGATAAAAAACGCGATGAGAAAATGAAACTGCGCTGGAACTTGTACTAATTTTGTACTAGCATTGGCGCCAGTCCTGAGACTCCAGAGACTCTAAAGACTACAAAGGAAGCTCCCAAACCCCCTATTTCATAAGGTAAAACGGGGAATCAAGCCTGATATCAGGGAGTTGGGTTTTTGGGCTTAATTGCCCTCAAAATCCCATGGCGCAAGGCCATGCAGGTTCACCCAGCCAGACAGTACTAATTTTGTATTATTTTTTTTCGAGGCAGTCGGCTACTGTCTCTCATCATGATCTTTCAAAGACTCCACTGTTGCAAAACTGTTGCAGACTGGGAGGGAATAGAGGGACTTAAGGGAAACAGAGGGAATAGGGAGACAACAATTAACCCCTTGATTTTCAAGTCAAAACCGGAAAGTCAGACCAAAATCAAGGGGTTATAGTTTTTTGCTGTTTCATACTGGCAGTCTTGAGGTCAGGGGTTCGATCCCCCTCTGCTCCACCAGTAAAATCAAGGGGTTTGGCGAAAACGCCAAACCCCTTTTTGTTTTCATTATCCGCTGCGCGCCTGCCGCAATATCCTTACATGCGGGGCTCGTCAGTCCGGCATATCGAAATAAAGCAGGCGCGGTCCTCTGCGTCGCCCCCCATTCAGTCCTCCTTGAAATCGACCCGCGAATTGGAATAGAATAGCCCTGTACCTGTTTATTAAAAGAGGCTCTATGCCTGTGGACGACGACAAAAAAAACGAGCTCTACGCGGGGCTTGTCTTCCTTGTACAGGGCTCCTTCCCGAAGAGGTGCTCTAACTGCGGGACGGTCTTTGAGACCGAGGCGGAATTTCTCGCGAATACCGCCTCGCTCCAGACCGGAAGCGGCCTACGGGGGACTCTCGACGAAGAAGATCGCTCGATCGTAGAGATATACCGGAACTGCGTCTGCGGCTCCACCATGATGGAGCCGTGCAGGGACAGACGCGACACAAGCGAGGAAGGCTTGAGGCGGAGAGACAGATTCAGAGAGATCATGAAGATATTGACCGACAAAGGGGTCGCTTTCGATGAGGGTAGGGGCGAGCTACTGAAGGTCATGCGGGGGGAAGAAAGCGCGCTCATAAAAGACCTGCTTAAATGAAGAGTCTGAATGGAGTGAAAAACCCCCGGCCCAAGCCCTTCAAAAACCTCAATTTTTTTTGGACAACCCGTTGTCTTTTTGATAGAATCCTGCTTTAATACTGTCATTAATATAACCTATGCAGGGGACTGGCGGGCCTGGCAGAATAGCCTTCCGCGCGGGAACTCCTGAAATCTTTCAACAACCCCAGGGCTTACTCTTGATGCTCAGGCTACTATACATTTCAATCTTCCTGATATCGCTTCTGACCGGCAGAGGCGCGCTCGCGGCAGACCTCCTCGTGCCGGAAGCCTACAAGACCATTCAGGGGGCGATAGAGGCCGCCTCCCCTGGCGACACCGTCCTCGTAAACGAGGGCGTCTATACGGAGAACCTCTCCATACGGAAGCCCATAAAATTAAAATCCGTCAAGGGGCCGTCCCTCACTGTCATAAAGGCGGCTGTAAAGGAAGAACCTTCCATACTCGTCTTTGGGACAGACGGCGCTGTCGTCTCCGGCTTCACCGCAAAGGGGTCGTTAAGCTCGGGCATCGCCCTCAAAAACGTATCGAAATCAGAGGTGAGCGGCAACAACGCGGATGAGAACGTCTACGGCATAGCGCTCTATGACTCGAACGAGAACGCCATAACGGGCAACATGGCGGACAGGAACGAATACTACGGCATTTATCTGGAGAAGTCGCACCACAATACCATAGAGAGGAACAACGCTAACAGGAACGACGACAAGGGCCTCTTCATAAGCTACTCGAACAGCAACGTCATAAGAGAAAACACCGCGAACCTGAACACCTGGAACGGGCTTACGCTCTGGTCTTCCAACGACAACGTGATAGTGGACAACACCGCGCTCCGGAACATGTACAGCATAGTGGTAAGCGACTCAAAGGACAACGAGATATCCGGGAACACGACCTTGCCGAACGTCTTCCTGATACTCCCTGTTGTCCTCATCTACCTCGGCATAGTCACTTACCTTATACAAAAGAACGCCCTTAAACTGGTGTACGGGGTACAGTAATGCAACGAATACTCAAAATGCTCGGCGTCTTCAGCACCGCCTCCATCGTGCTCGCGAGCTTCGGACTTGTACTGGCCACGTCGAGCTTCATAAGCGGGCTTCAGCTCGTCAAGTCCGCCTCTATGGTAGAACGGAAGATACACCGCTTCAACGGGTTTACGGCGCTCACCCTGTACGTCATACTCGCCATCCTCGCCTTCTGGTACGAGGGGTTCGGGTTTCTCCGCCTCCTCGGCTGGTCCTCCGGGCTCTGCGTATTCCTCCTCAAGATATTAATAGTGAGGTCCAAGAAGCGACGGGCGTTCAAGTACCTGAGCTGGCTCGGGGGCACGCTCATACTCGTCTGGCTCTACATGGTCTACATCCACATACCTGTATAAAAGGTCCGGCCCTTGACGCCGGACGCATCACACCCGGAGGATGAATACCCGCGTGGAAAATGAGGACCGTCGAACCGGGAGGGGCCGGGCAATCGCGCTTATCCTGCTTGTGGCGGCCTTCGGGGCGCTCCGCGTAGCTTCGGCATTAAACGACCTCTACATCGACGAGATATGGTCCCTCCACTTCGCCTCGCGCGCCTCATCCGTCATTGACGTCTTCTCGGTCCGCCACGACAACAACCATATCCTGAATACCGTCTACCTCTATTTCGCCGGGAGCGGCTCGATCTTCCCGTCCATCCCGCCGGTATTCATCCATCAGAGGCTCCTCTCGGTTGCGGCGGGGACGCTTTCGCTCGGAGTCCTCGCGTATATCGGCCTCAAGCGCGGCTTTATCGAGGCAATGACGCTCGTGCTGATCGCGGGCGCCTCTTACCCGCTCGTCCTCTACTCATCCGAGGCGCGTGGCTACGCTCCGTCCATCCTCTTCGCGCTCATTGCCTTTACGCTCGCCGGGAGATGGCTTAAGACGAGATCGGCTGTCATCCTCCCCTTCTACTGGGCCTCTGTCTCACTCGGCCTCCTCTCCCACTCGAGTTTCTTCTATGTCCTTCTCGCGCTCTCAGGCTGGTCGGTCGCAGGGAGGCTTAAGTCCGGCCTGGATAACATAGCGATAAGGGACCTCATCCTTTTCAACGCGGTCCCGTTCGCCGTCCTTGCCGCCTTGTACATCTTTTTCATAAGCGGCATAGCCATAGGCGGCGGCACGCGCGGGGATATATTCGGCGCTACGCTCCACGCCTCCAAGATGGCCTTCGGAGTGCCGGGTACGGGGTGGGCATCCAACGCCGCCGGCGCGGCCATCGCGCTCTTTTTTTTCGTTTCCGGCGTGTTGATGGAATTACGGTCAGGCTCTGGGAGGTGGGTCTTTTTCGCGCTCTGCGTCGTCGTAGCCCCGGCCCTTGCTATCGCGGCCGCGAAGCCGGAGTTCTTCTACTTCAGGTACTTCATAGTCTCTTTCCCGTTCCTCTACATCCTCGCCGCATTCGTCCTCGCAAGGGCCTTCCGTTGGTCATCGGCCGGAAAGGCCCTCTACGCGGCGTGCATGGCCTTATTCCTCTTATCCAACTTATATTCGGACTGGAGGCTCGCGACAGTCGGCAGAGGCGCTTACTTTGACGCCATGATGTTCATGGCGGATAACGCGCCCGGGGGAGAGGCCGCGATCGGGAGCGACCACGACTTCAGAAATAAGGCCGTCCTCTCGTTCTACGCGAAGTTCCTGCCTGAGGGCAGGACGGTCACATACTTTGACAGAAACGAATGGCCCGAAAATGGACCGGGCTGGCTCATACTCCATAGCGTGGACCCCGGCTATAAGCCTTATGAGAGGACATTCGACGCGGGCGTTGAATATTCTCTGGCAAAGAGTTACGGGTTTGCGGGGGATTCAGGCTTCAGCTGGCACATATACAGGAAGGCAGGGCCTTAGATGGATGAGACAAGGACCAGCTAAGGGGTGTCTCTCTATGCTTACCCTCCCCGGTCACGGGGAGGATGCAAAATCACTGAAGACCGCATGGATGAAGCGCCTATCTTTGCGCGTCCAGCATCTTCTGCAGGTTCTGTATGGCGGCTGTGTTGTCCGGGTTCATTGCGATGGCCTCGTTGAACGCGCCTGCCGCCTTATCCGTTGAGCCGGCCCCGGCGTACGCCATGCCGAGCCAGTTGAAGAGGTCGTCGGATGCGCCTCTGGAAGAGGCGGATTCAAAACTCGCCGCCGCCTCCGCGAACATCCCTTTCTGATAATAGGCCTTCCCCATAGCGAAGAGCATATTGGCCCGGACCGACTCGTTCTTTGTGAGCCCGACCGCCTTCTGGAACATCGGCAACGCCTTATCGAACTCCCTTAAGTTGTAATAGACGACGCCAATGTTCATGTAAAGGCCGCCCGCGTCAGGCGCAAGGGCGAGCGACTGTTCATACTCCCTTATGGCCTCTCCGTAAAACCCGGCCTCCGCGTAGGCGACCCCGAGGCTCCCGTGGGCCGTCGCGCTCTTCGGGGCGTCCTCGACCGCCCTTTTCCAGTACGACAACTCGTCCTTCCAGGTCTTTATCGAAGCTACCGTATCCACTGAATAGAATACGAGGAGCGGTAGTATTATAACGACCGGGACGGCCTTCATGAGGCTCCCGGAAGGCCCCCTGGAGGCCGTCTCCCGCGCGCCCAAAAACGACTTGAGGATGAGCGTAAAGAGTATCGCGAACCACGCGCTCGGCATATACAGGTACCTCGACGCGAAGACCCATTCCCCCTGTATGTACTTTATGAGCAAGATCGCCGGTGAGAGAGGGACGAGTATCCAGAAAACACATAATACGATACCCCTGTCACGGGTCCTGTGGAGAGAGTAAAGGACGAGCGCAACAAGCAGGAGCGCGAGGATGACCTCGTGGTTCAATAGCCCAGTAATCGCATCCGTCGGCCTGAACGCGTAGTAGAGCTTCAGATCGAACGGGAAGACGAGCTTTCCGACATATTTGCCTGCTATCGCGGCAACGGACAGGACGTACTGTAAAGGCGTCATGGCGTGCTCGACGTTCAACGGGCCTCCGATCCATGACCGCGCGATAAGGAACGCGCCCGTCGCCATCGCATATGGCATATAGCGCGCGACGGACTTAAGCGAGAGCCTCGAGGCTGAATAATCGTAAACAATAATGAGGAGCGGGAGGAAGATCGCCGTCTCCTTTGAGATGAGGGCGACGGCGTAAAAGAAGACCGAGAGGGCGTAGAGGGGCATCGCGCCGGAGCGCGAGCTCAAGGACCTCGCGTAGAGATAGAAGGACAGGAGGCAAAGGAGCGTGAAGAAAAGCTCCATCACCGCGGCGACCCACGTGACCGCCTCGACATTGACCGGGTTAAGCGCGAACATGAGGGAAGCGGCGAGCGGCAACGCGCCTAAAGCGCCGGCTCCCTGCCCCTGGTCGGCAAGCACGGGGCGGGCTTCCCTATCGGAGGAGAGGACGACCGACGCCGCCAGATAGACCATGATCGCGTTCAGGATATGCAGGACGACATTTACGAGGTGATACCCGAACGGCTCCTTTTCCGCGAAGGCGTATATGGCCATGTTGACGATGTGGAGCATCGGCCTGTAATAATTGGACGCACCCTGGACAAAGTCGCCCTCGTAATACCCCCACGGCGGAGAGGTGAATATGACGGGTATGTAGCGGGCGCTCGTCAGCCACTTGTTCTCGGTTATCTGGGGAAAGTCGTCGCGAAAAAAACCTGACGAGAGGGCGCCGAAGTAAACGGCGAAGGTGACGGCTATTATGACGAGGAACGGGAGGTACTTTTTCATGGGACCGGCTCTGCCCCTGCCTCTCAGAGCGAGGCTTTTCTCGCGTTATTAGCCCGGCGTAACGAGCGGACGTCCGTCCGCCGGCCAGGGAGGCCGGAAGCGTTATGGGGCAAAAGATTATATCAAAATTACATCCGTGAGGGAATACCATAAATGCCGGGGGACCCTCGGTATGAGGAAGACAAAAAAAGAGGCTGGCGCAAGCGCCAGCCTCTTTCATTACATCCCAAAATGGGATACGGTCAACGGTCAGTGGCAACACCCCTGATGCGTAAGCTCCCTTAAGGCGATGATCTCTTCGTTGAACGCGCCCCTCTCCTCATTAACCCGCTTCACCATCTCGGCTATCGGGACGGGCGTAAACTCCGCCTCTATCTTCCTCATCCCCTCGGCGAGGTCTCTCCGCATCGCCTTGTCAAGGCACTTGTCGACCATCTCGAAGAACTCCTGGTCCTCTTTCCTTATATGCCCCTTGAGAGAGACGATCATGGAGGTTATGATGCCGTCAAGGATGGTCTCCTCCTCGAGGGCGTTGCGGAAGTTCGAGAGGAGCGACATGATTTCCCTGTGCTCCTCCTTTATGATCTCGGTAAGGGACTCCCCGAACGCCACGACACCCCTCATCGCCGGAAAGAGTACCTCCTCCTCCTTGAGCCCCGAGTGGAGGTGAATGGCGTTGGCGAGCTCATAGGTTGAGACCCAGAGGGCTTTGATGTCGCGCCTCTTGACCTGCTCCTCAACCTCCTCGAACTTCCGAATAATCTGCCTGTGCTCGAGGATGAGTGTGCCGATGGGGTCGTTCTCGTCGAGCCACTGTTCCTCTGCCCCGTTGGACTCGGGCGCGATCCTGACGAGCTCCCTCACCTTGAATGGCCTGGAGAACCCGAGCTTACAGAAGCCCTTCGGGCTCCTGAAGAGCTCGGGGTCATCGTATGCGGCCTTTAGCTCCTTGAAAAGGTCCTCGTAAACGGCTATGGTACCCTCGCGGCAGTTGGCGCAGCATGTACCCTGCGTGCAACGGTACTTTATCTCTATTTTAAGATTTGACATTGGAATGACCTCCTCCTCGCCGGTGCTATCAGGCGTGGCCTACGGTCTCGCCCTTATTAGCGGAGGGCATGACCGGCATGCCGAACTCGTCGTTGAACTTCGTTATTATGTAAAGTAGCGTCCTGTGATTCAGGAGGAGCCCCTCGTAGAGCTTGGTCTTTGTGAGGCTGTCGACGTAGAACTCATATGAGAACTGGACCTGCTTGGCCACGCCATGATCGTCCAGGTTCATATCGTAGGAGTTCTGCAGGAAGATGAGGTCCTTCCTTATCTCGCCGTAGAACGCGTCGCGGTCGTTCTCGTTCATCTTCTTAATCTTCTCCATGTGCTCGTTTGCGATGGCGACACCGTTAAGGAGCACGATAAGCCCGGGGTAGTCCTTGGGCTGGATGACCCTCTGCCTCTTCATCGAACCGAGGGGATAATCGACCTCAAGGTGGAAATTAACGTTGTCGTCCTTGATGTCGGTCACCTGGTGGTGGTTCTCCTCAAGCCACTTCTTTATGATTTCCTTCGCCTGCTCCGTGGTAGTATTCTCCATTTAAGCCTCTCCTGAATATGATTTATCCCTGTATTTGGGTGTATTTTATCTTACTACAATGCGAGGGCTGTTGTCCAGTCCAAAGAGCCGTTTTCACATATTTTGGCCCAAAAAATGAACAGGGCCGACCCCTCTTGGGGCCGGCCCTGTCCTGTCGAATAATACGGGCCGCCGTCTGTCTAAAGGCGATACGTCTTTAGCCGCCCCCGCCCTGGTCGGATATGCCCTCGACCTTCAGGGCCTGGCAGACCTGGGAACACCTCGTGCAATAGAATGTGTGGGTGAGCTCATATTCCTTATAGATCGCGCATGTCTGGCAGACGCAGTCCTTTTCCCACTGTATCTTCTTTGAGGTGCCGATGAGCGGAAAACAGTACCCCGTGGGGGCGTCGCCCGCCACGTATGTCGGGCAAGCCGGGCACTTGCACTTCTTAAGGACATAATCCTGACGCTTCTGGTACTCCGCCTTCTCCATCTTCTCGATGCCGAACTTGTCGATCCTGTCGTACTTGCCCATTTGTACCTCCTTCATGGTTTACGCCGCCTTGGCGGCAAAAGTCTCAAATATAGACAACTCAAATCAAGGCCTCTGTATGCATGGAATATATCGGGGTTAATGGAAATCGTCAAGTGAGACAGACGCATATTTTTGGATAGGTTTGAAAGGGGCGCATTGCATGTTGGATGACAGGCCTGTTAGAGCAAAAAAAACAGGGTGGACGCTTTCGCGCCCACCCTGTTTGAATTACAACTTACTAAAGCCTTGCGTTACAGCCCGGGACTACTGGCCCTGCCAGGACCCCTTGGCCTTGTCCCACCATGTGCCGCCGGAGTTGCCGTAGTCATATCTCTCCGCGCCCTTACGGGTGTAGTACCACCAGTTGAGGAAGTTGGCATACGCGTAGAAGACTGCGGCGCCGATGAAGAACGGCACAGCGCTGCCGTACTTGGTAATGGAAGCGCCAATGAGGCTTGTGAATATAAACGGGCCGAATGCGGCCCAAGCGCCGGTCCATCCGAGCATCTGCGCGCCCTTGGCCGGCGAATACGCGAACACTATTGGGTACTGGCGGAAGGTCGCCGCGTTGGCTATGCCGGTCATGAGGAATATCCATAGCATTATCAGGACAAACCCGGTGAACGACTCAAGCCCGGTCGGCTTAAGGAACCCGCCGAATACAAGGGCCAGACATCCGATGATCTGCCCTATGAAGCACCACAACATGCCCTTTGACCCGCCCCACTTGTCGAATATAGGGCCGGTTAACGCGCGGGATAAACCGCCGATTAGCGGGCCGAGGTACGCGTACTGCAACGCGTCAGGCGCGCCGTCAAAACCGCCGTAGATGGTCTTGATCATTATCGGGAACGCGGCCGCATAACCGGAGAACGAACCGAATGATGCGATATAGGTTACTGTGCAGTTCCAGGTATGCGTCAGCGCCCTGTCCTTGGTGCTGAGTATTTCAAACTGTTTCTTGAAGCCGCCGCTCTTGACACCGAGCGCGGCCGGGTCGATGCTTCTCAGCAACAACACGCAGAGTATGAAGGCCACGATGAGGAAAGGTACGTACCAGAACGCGGCGTTCTGTACCCACATGCCCTTCTTTATCACATTCTTGACCGTTACATCAGTGATTGCGCCGGCGTCGTTTCTCTTGACCTCTACCTTTACGCCTTTAGCAGTCCTTACTTCCGTAATGGCGCCCTTATCGTTTCTCGTTACATCTTCCTTTATAGCCTTGATGGTATCGGTCTCCTGAAGGACCACGTCCTTCAGCACGCCGCCTTCTTTTACGACCATTACAGCGGGGATCCACTCAGGCTTGTTGATCACTACGTCAGTAACAACGCCGTTGTCCTTGATAACCGTTATCGCGCCCTTGATCGCATCGGCCTTCGTGAATAACTGCGGGCCGCCGGCTATCGCGCCGAGGACTGCGCCGCCGATGATGACGGGGGTTACGAACTGGACTACGCTAACGCCGAAGTTGCCTATGCCGGCCTGGAGGCCCATGGCGAGGCCCTGGAGCCTCTTCGGGAAAAAGATGGAGGTGGAAGGCATATAGGAGGAGAAGTCGCCGCCGCCCATCCCGGTAAGGAACCCGATTATCATGAACGTGCCCCAGGTCGTGTTAAGGTCCTGCACCGCGTAGCCAAGCCAGACCATCGGTATGAGCTTGATGATCGTCGCTATGCTTACGACCGGCCTTGTCCCGAGTATTGGGATGAAGAATGAGTGAATGAGCCTCAATATGCCGGAAGCGAACCCGGGTATCGCCGCGAGCCAGAAGAGCTCCATGGTTGTGAACTTGAAGCCTATGGCGGGAAGCCTCACGACCACGGCGCTCATGACGAACCACGTGGCGAATGAGAATATCAGCGAGAACGTGGTTACGCCGCATGTGCGCCACGCTATCCCGCTGGCGGTTTCGCGCCAGAACTGTTCATTCTCCGGCTGCCATTTTGTCAGTTTTGCCATTTTCAGATTACTCCTTTCACACTTATTGAAGTACGAGATAGTGCAGGGTGTAGCCGTGCGTCTGATGGAAGGGCCGGAAAAACCCCTCTGTCTTATATCGATCAAGTTTTTTAGTAGGTAGGTATTTGTGCTGAAACAGGGTGGTGCGCTACTGCGAAAGGCGTCTACTGGCGAAACTCAAAGAGGGTGGGCCCGAAGGCCCACCCTCCCGTGATTACTTGTACTGTACGATATTCTCGGTCTGCGGTGTCCTCTTGTACCACCTGACGACCTGGTAAGGCCTTACGAGGTACTTGTAAGGGTTCAATACCACGAAGTGGGCGAGCCTTGAGAACGGGATGAAGCCGATGAATATCAAAGCGTTGAAGATATGGACCTTGGTTATGAGGGGAAGCGTGGCCACATAATCGACGTTCGGGTTGAGCTTAAGGATCGACCAGATCCACGGTACAGCCGCTCCGGCGTACCAGTTGGAGCCCCACCTGTACATGGTGGCGTTAAGGACGCCCGTCACAACCTGTATGAGGAGGACGATGAGTATGAGCACGTCCCAGGAGCTGGTAAGGGCCTTGACCCTGGAGTTCGTGAGCCTCCTGTAGATGAGGGCGAGGAGACCGAAGAGCGCCAGGAACCCGCACGAGAGCGCGGTGAGCTCAAGTATGTAGAGCCTTACCGGAGCTCCGTTCCACGCAAGGATCGCGCTCGGGAAGAATATCCCGAATATGTGTCCGAGAAGGATCGTTATGATCCCGTAGTGCCAGGGAAACGACCCGAAGAACAGGGTCTTGTTCTCCAGGAACTGCGAGGACTGCGACGACCATGTGTATGCGTTGCTTTTGAATCTCCATATCGCGCCGACTATTGCTGTAAAGATCAGCACGTACGGCATTGCGCCGAACAGGACCTTATCCATTATTTAGCCTCCTTAACATCCTTTTCTATGACTCTGTATATGGCACTTATCACGTGGAAATATATGCTCTTTCTGTTCTTTTCGAAGTTCTTGTAGAGCTTCTCCATCCCCATGATCACGAACGATTCCCTGAAGTCCTTCTTAAGGGCCTCGTCCTTGACTAAACCCAGGAAATGAAGCATGACAGGCAGATGGTCCGGAAGCTCGCCCTTGGCAAACGCGTCGAAAGGGAAACCGTTCTCATTGTACATCGACTTTATCGCGGAGAGCTTGCTCGCCCTCTTGAAGCCGTCGTAGATATGGTATCCCATGTCGAGCGTGAAGTCCGAGGTAAGCTCGAAGGTGTAGGAGTATACCCCTTGAAGATCATCAAGGGGTATCTCCTCCAAATCCTTCTGGAATTTCTTGAGCTCTTCCACAGACTCTGCCGGGTGGCCAGGCAGGGAGGAGAGCGTCTTTACGCACTCCTCGGCCTTAAGCTTTATATCCTCTTTCGGATATTCAAGCAACCCCGCAAGCTGTGTATATAAGCTCTTTTCCATGACCATCGCCTACCAGGTCCTCCCAAGGAACTCCTTCTTCTTAGGACCGAAGCCGACGGAGCCCCTCTTCTCGTACATGGTCCTCGGGTCCACCGTCGTCATGTGCTCGCGGTGGGTCTCGGGGATCACGAACCTCTCCTGGAAGGTACCGAGCGAGGTAAGTCTGTAGATGTCCTCTGCGTCCTGCGGGGTGAGCCCGACGGACGAAAGGACGCTCTTCGCCTTGGAGTCGCCGATGTCGCCGACCCTCTTCTGGCGTATGTAGATACGGACGGCCATCTGCTTCTTCAGCGATTCGAGTACTACCTGCTCGTTGCCAGCCGAGAGCATGTTGGCAAGGAATCTTACAGGTATCCTCATCTTGTCTATCTCGTTGAAGAACTCGGTCGACTCGGGGTCGAACGTGCCGCCGTTTTCAGCCTTCGCGTTGTGGAGTATCGGCGAAAGAGGCGGTATGTAGAAGTTCATCGGAACGGTCCTGAACTCGGGGTGGTTCGGCATCGCTATGCGCCACTTCTTGAAGAGGTTGTACGCAGGCGACTGCTGAGCGGCCCTTAGCCAGTTCTCGTCGATGCCGGCCTTCCTGGCTTCTTCGATTACCCTCGGGTCGTTCGGGTCGAGGACTATCTCCCTCATCGCCTCGACGAGCCTGTCGTCTGGGGTCTTGGCGACGTCTTCGATCCTGTCGGCGTCATAGAGGAGCGCGCCAACGAACCTGATCCTGCCGGTGCATGCGTGCGCGCAGGCGTTCGGCTGGCCGGTCTCGGTCCTGGGGTAGCAGAATATGCACTTCTCACTCTTGCCGTTCGCCCAGTTGTAGTAGGGCTTTTTGTACGGGCAGGCGCTCACGCAGAATCTCCAGGCCCTGCAGGTATCCTGGTCGATGAGCACGATGCCGTCCTCGCCCCTCTTGTATATCGCGCCTGACGGGCAGGACGCGACGCACGCGGGGTTCAGGCAGTGGTTGCATATCCGCGGGAGGTAGAAGAAGAAGAGCTTGTGGAACTTGGTGAGCATCTCCTTCTGCGATTCCGACAGACCCTTAAGGTTCGGGTCGTTCGCGGCGTACAAGGGGCTTCCGGCCATGTCGTCGTCCCAGTTCGGGCCGAGGACTATCTTCTCCATGAACTCGCCGGTGATGAGCGACTTAGGCCTCGCAGTCGGCTGGTCGTCTCCGGCCGGCGCGTTGAAGAGGTTCTGGTAGTCGTAGGTGAACGGCTCGTAGTAGTCGTCCACGGTCGGCAGGTTCGGCTGGAAGAAGATGTTCGCCAGCGTCCTGATCTTGCCGGGGCCTTTGAGGAGCTTCAACCTCAAGGACCCGCCGGAGACCTCCCAGCCGCCCCTGTACCTCTCCTGGTCTTCCCAGGTGAGGGGGTAGCCGGCGCCGGGCTTGGTCTCAACGTTGTTCCACCACATGTACTCGGCACCCCTGCGGGATGTCCACACGTTCTTGCAGGACACGCTGCAGGTGTGGCAGCCGATGCACTTGTCCATGTGAAAACTCATCGATAACTGAGCTCTTATATCCATTACCACTTCACCTCCTGATTTCTCATTTTTCTCACCAACACTGTGGTGTCCCTGATGATCGGGATCGGGCCCCAGCCGTTAAAGGCGTAGGAGAACTGCCCGTAGCCGCCGGTCATGAGGGTCGGCTTCAGACGCTGTCTGGTGAGCGAGTTGTGGAATCCGCCCCTGATCTTGTTCCTCTGCTCCGCCTTCGGGATGTTGATGGTCCTCTCCTGAGAGTGGTACGCGAAGCAGGTGCCGGTCGGGATCCTGGCGCTTACTACGGCGCGGCAGACGAATATACCGTTGTCGTTGTAAGCCTCCACCCAGTCGTTGTCCTTTATGCCGACGCTCTCGGCGTCCTTGTCGTTAACCCAGCAGGAGTTGCCTCCGCGGGACAGGGTCAACATCCTAAGGTTGTCGTAGTGTGTCGAGTGTATCGCCCACTTGCTGTGCGGGGTGATGTAGTTGAGCATAAGAGCGTCGGTCTTATCCGACTTCTGGAGCTCGTTCATCCTCGCCGGGTTCAGCTTGTACTTATGGGCGCACAACCCCTCGCCGTACTCGAGGAATATCGGGTGGTCGAGGTAGAAGTGCTGTTTGCCCGTAAGCGTCCTCCAGGGCACCCTGCGCTCGGTCTGGATGGTCCAGGTGCCGTACGCGCGGCCCTTCCTGTTGTCGCCGGTCCAGAGGGCGCTGGTGAGCCACCTTCTCGGCTGGGCTACGATGTCGTCGTAGGTGACCGTGAAGTTCCTGTCCGGGCCCGCGATCTCCTCGGCAAGGCCGTGCGCGCCAGCCCTGAACTCGACCTCGGGGTATATCTCTCTGACGGCCTTCTTCGCCGCGTCGTAAGTCTCGGCGTGGAGACCGGTGTGGTGCTCTTCCTCAACCCACTGCCTGTAGCCCACTTCACCGTTGGTCGTGCCGGAGAAGGCCATGACAAAGTTGCAGGCCTCCTTGGCGGTCCTGATGGAGATGAACTTCTGGCCGTTGAAGTCGACGGAGTCTATGTGCTCCTGCTTCAGGTAGTTCTCGTAGAGGTCCTTGCCGTCGAGCATGATCCCGTGGAACCCGTACTTGCCCTTCATGAGCGGGCCGACCGAGATGTACTGCTTGTCGATGTTGGCGTAATCCCTCTCGACCACGCTGATGGACGGCATGGTCTTGCCGGGTATCGCCTCGCACTGGCCCTTCTTCCAGTCCTGTACGCCGTTAAGCGCGGGCTGGGCGATCTCGCCGGGGGTGTCATGTCCAAGCGGAGCGGTCATGACCTCCTTTACCGGCCTCGGGAAGTGCTTCTTGGCTATCTCGGCGAACTTCTCCGAGAGGAACCTGTATGCGTCGTAATCGCTCTTCGACTCCCAGTTCGGCTGTACGGCCGCGCCCATCGGGTGGATGAAGGAGTGGAGCTCTGTCGTGTTGATGTCTTCCTTCTCATACCAGTGGGCCGCCGGGAGCACGATGTCGCAGTACGTCGGGGTCGTGTTCATACGCATGTTAAGGTCGACGAGAAGGTCGAGCTTTCCAAGCGGGGACTCCCTGTACTTGAGCTCTTTCAGGTACGGCTTGGCAACTTCCTCGGTTACGAGGTTGTTGTGGGTGCCGAGGAGGAACTTGAAGAAGTACTCCTGGCCTCTGGCGCTGGAGCCGAGCGCGTTAGCCCTCCAGATCAACCAGACTCTCGGCCAGTTCTCCGGGGCGTCCGGGTCTGCGATGGCGAAGTCGAGAGTGCCGCTCTTAAGCTGCTTCACGACATAGTCCACGACGTCGGCGTCTGTCTTGGCGCCGGACCTCTGGGCCTCATCGTAGAGCGCTATCGAGCTCTTGTTGAACTGCGGGTAACCTGGCATCCAGCCGAGCCTTACCGACCTTACGGCGTAGTCGGCGGTGTGCTGGTACTCAAGCGCGGACTTGTCCGGGACGACGTGGTAGTCGGTTATCGCAGAGTCGTACTTGAACTGCTGAGTGTGGAGATACCAGTTGATCGGGTTGGACATGAGTCTCGGGGGCCTTACCCAGTCGAGCGAGTGGGCGATCTGACCCCAGGAGTCGAACGGGGCGAGCTTTTCCTGTCCGACGTAGTGCTGGAGACCGCCGCCGTTCCTTCCGACGCAACCGCAGAGCATAAGGGCGTTCATGCCCGATCTGTACATGAGGTCGGAGTGGTACCAGTGGTTGAACGAGGCGCCGCAGATGATCATCGAGCGGCCCTTCGTCACCTCGGCGTTGGAGGCGAACTCCCTGCCGACCTGGATGATGGTGTCCCTGCCGATGCCGGTGTACTTCTCCTGCCATGCAGGCGAGAAGCCCCTGTCGTCATCGTAGTTCTTGCAGTAGTCGCCGGAAAGGCCCTTTCTGCCGACGCCGCAATGCGCCATGTAGAGGTCGAATACCGTGGTTACGGGTGTCCTGCCTTCCTTGGTCTCCACGTACTTAACGGGCACCTGCCTCTTGTATCTCTCGGGCTTGTCGAGCTCGTGGAATACGACCTCGATAGCGTCGTCCTTTATGTCAAGGAGGGTAAGGGCCGGGGAGATGTCCTCGCCGGTCTTGCCGTCCTTAAGGAGCGTGTTCCACTTGCCGTGGCTCTCGTGCTTCTGGGGGTACCTGTAACCCATACCGCCGTTCACTACGCGGGCCTTGCCGGTCTTCTCGTCCCACATGCAGAACTTCCACTCCGGGTTGTCCTCTTCGGCGTAGGCGGCCAGATCGCAGGCCTTGAGATAGCGGCCGAGCTCGTAGCCGTCCTTGCCCTTCGTTAGCTTAACGAGGTTCGGCAGGTCGGTGTAGTTCTTGCAATATACGTCAAAGTACGGCGTCTTCTTGTCGACGAAGTACTCCTTCAGGATGACATGGTTCACGCCGAGCCAGAAGGCCGTGTCGGAACCTGTCTTCAAAGGCACCCAGAGGTCGGCGTACTTGGTGACCTGTGAGTAGTCCGGGGCGCAAACGACGAGCTTGGCGCCGCCCATCCTGAGCTCGGAGACGAAGTGCGCGTCCGCGGTCCTGGTCATGTTCGGGTTCGCGCCGTTCATGACTACGTAGCCGGCGTTGTACCAGTCCGCGCTTTCGCACGAGTCGGTCTGCTCGCCCCATACCTCGGGTTCCGCGTTCGGCAGGTCGGTGTAATAGTCGTAGAAGCTAAGATGCACGCCGCCGATGAGCTGGTTGTAGCGGGCGCCGGAGGTGTAGCTGATCTGGCTCATGGCCGGGATCGGTGAGAAGGCTATGTTCCTGTCCGGACCGTACTTCTTTATGGTGTAGATCTGGGCCGAGACGATGATCTCGGCGGCGGTGTCCCAATCGAACCTGCGGAATCCGCCCTTGCCCCTCGACCACTTTATCTTCTTGGAGAGCTCTGCGTTCTCGACGATCGACCTCCAGGCGTCAACGGGGTCGGCGTGCTTCGACCTCGCTTCCTTCCAGGCGTCGATGACGATGCCCCTGACGTAGGGGTACTTGATCCTTACCGGGCTGTAAACGTACCAGGAGGCGGATATGCCCCTCTGGCAGCCGCGCGGCTCGTAAGGCGGCAGAGACTGGTCGAGCTTCGGGTAGTCAACGGCCTGGAGCTCCCAGGTGATGATGCCGTCCTTTACGTATACCATCCAGGAGCAGCCGCCGGTGCAGTTGTTGCCGTGCGTAGACCTTACGGTCTTGTCGTACTGCCAGCGGTTCCTGTAGAACTCTTCCCATCCCCTTTTACCGGGGTTGATTTCATCCTGTATCCAGTTAGACATTTACCTTCCTCCTTTTCCGCCGTAATTTCTCCATAAGGCATCGTGGGCGGTGCCCTTGTTCCTGTTCCTGTACCTTCCGCTCCAGATTATGTTGAATAAGATCAGTATGCCTATGAAGCCGCCAATGCCCACGATCGTGAAGGTCCCGGTCGAAGAGGGGGCCACGTTGCCCTGAGACTGCTTGGCGAAGAACGCCCTCAGGTGCCCTACCTCGTCGTCGGAGACCGGCCTGTTGGAGAATACAGTGCCCATTACGGGGGTCGACGGGTTGTTGATCCACGCCGAATTGATGAGCGGGTTCTTCGACTCGTCGGCATACACCTTCGTCAGGTTCGGCCCGAGCACTCCGCCGCCCAGGGCGCCGACACTCGCGCTGTGGCACGAGATGCACGGAGGCGCTCCGCTTGCGAACCTCTTGCCGCCCGTGAAGTAGAGCTCGCCAAGTCTCGCGTCACCAGGCTCTGCAGGGACCGGAGCCGCCTCGACAGCAGGCGCCGCTTCAGCCGTTGCAACAGCCGGGGCCGGAGTGGCCTGGTCAGCGGCCTCGACCGTCACGACAGCTCCCGTGACGAGGAACGCGGCCAAACCGAGTTGCAGCCCTTTCCAGAAAACTCTTTTACAACTCTTTAAATCCATACCCTACACCTCCTTTTAACTGCTACTTTCTTTTTGATGTATATCTATGACCGCCCATAGATAGCGTATGTAATCCCCGCGGGTGCCGATGATGCCGGCCCCCTAAGAACGCCGGGGTGTATCGTGTTATAAGGGGAACGCCGCGGCGCAAGAGGAGCCTTCGAGGTTCCCCCTCGCGAGATTGAGAGTGAGACGGATGAGGTCGAAGCCGGTCTTAAGCGGCTTGCCTGAGCGCCCGTAGTCCACGAGCGGCTCAGTATCCTCGGAGACCTGCTTGGTCCCGAGCTCTATTAGATGGTCCTGGAAATCGAATACGAACGTGTCGGCGCTATTGTTGGGCCCTGCAACGGCGGGGATGGATGAGATGAACTTGCCTAAAATGGACGCGGCGCCTCCGGCCTCGAAGGCCCCGGCCGATTCCGCGCGCGCAATATGCTCTACAACGGCGCCGCCGCAAGCCCTCTTCCTGACGGCCGGACACAGACGCACCGCAATCACGTAGATAAGACACTTGCAGAGGCGGACGATCGCTATCCTGATAGATTGACTCACTTGGTACCGAGTCCTCCGGATCTAAAGCCTTTGTATTTTTCTTTTGGGTTTATACTGGGGTCTTGCGGCTACCGCCCTCGCCGCTCCGTTGTCAGGACGGACCGGCAGGGCAGGCCGTAAATTACCAGATTCAAAATAGCCTGTCCAGCTTTTTTTCGTGCATCATGAAAAAAACAGGACAGCCGTTCTCGGTCTTTGGATTATGGCGCGGTTATAATGCTGAAGAGCGCCGCCATCCACCGCAATGTCATGTTCCGGTTCCGAGGGTAATACCACAACCGAAATACCGTGTAAAGAGGTTTCTTATCGCGGCACCGTTTTTTCTGTTTCGCCGTTTTTTCGAACTCGGTAGGGTTTTATATAAAGCAATAAACGTACCATCGCCCGTAACTGCGGGCCGCCTTCCTCAAAACAGCGCGATATGCGACGCTAAATCCCCGCGCATCACTGAACGGCCAATTTGGCGGACCCGACGAGACATGTTACGAAATGGTAACAGTATGGTCGCTGAAATAATAGAACCCCCCTGCAAGGACTCATAAACCAGGGACCATGGAGAAAGTGTTACCATCCCGTAACACTTCCGAATGTAAGCGGTCGCACCAGGACAACGCCCCGGCAATCCGTCAACCAGTTTGCGTCGCCCAGCCGCAATTCATCTCAAATGGGGCATTTTTCCAGACCCACACGTAAAACTGCCCCACAGGCCAACTAACCGATTTACAAATATTATTTTAACAATTTGCAGGCGTAATTCGCATTTGCCGCCGTTTAATTCGATTTTATGTCTTGACATGAAACCGCAAAATTGGTAAATAAGAATATAATAACTGACCAATATCATATAGTGGAAATAGGTGGATTCAGGGGGCTCATTCACTAAGGGGCATCAGTATATCCTGGCCGGGGTTCAACGCAATATTTATTTGAGAATATCCCAATTACCAGCCGGATACTGAAGCCCGCGCCTTGGCACCGCCTCCAGGCTCTCCCGAAGACGCCCTCAACGCCCCCATTCCGCTTATGTATTGGCAATCCGGGTGGAAAATTTCTGAAAGGAGAGAAGGAGAGAAATGGCAAACTTCAAGACATTTTTAAAGGCTGGTCACCCTCCGACCCTGTTCGCCTCGTTCCTGTACTTCGATTTCTGCTTTGCAATTTGGGTGCTAAACGGTGCCATGGCCCCGTTCATCAGCGAGGCCTTCGCCCTGACACCTGCACAGAAGGGCTTCATGATCTCGGTGCCTATCATGTCAGGCGCCATCATGAGGTTCCCGCTGGGCGTTTTATCGCAGTACATCGGGAGGAAGCGGGCCGCGCTCGTCGAGATGGGTCTCATACTCGTAGCGATGATCTACGGCTACATGGCGGTAAGCACCTATAACGACGTGCTCGCCATGGGCGTCCTCCTCGGTATCGCAGGCGCGAGCTTCGGTGTTGCGCTCTCGCTCGGTTCCGGCTGGTTCCCCCCGCAGTACAAGGGCCTTGCGATGGGTATAGCGGGCGCGGGAAATAGCGGCACGGTCCTCGCCGTCCTCCTCGCCCCTCCCCTTGCCACGTCGTACGGCTGGCAGACCGTCTACGGTTTCGCGGCGCTCACCATGATCATCCCGTTCCTCGTAATGCTCATATTCGCCAAGGAGCCACCGGACAGGAGCGACGACCACAGCCTCAAAGAAATGCTCAAGTGCCTCGTCGAGAAGGACGGCTGGGTCTTCAACGCCATCTACATCATCACCTTCGGCGGGTTCATAGGCCTGTCCAACTTCCTGCCGACCTACTTCCACGACCAGTACGGCGTAACCAAGATACAGGCCGGACAGCTCACGATGCTCGCGGCGGTCATGGGTAGCGGCATACGCATCCTCGGCGGCTACGTCTCCGACAGGTGGGGCGGCATCAACTCGCTCACCCTCGTATTCGTCATGGTCACGATCCTCATGTTCATAAACGCTTCAATTCCGTCGATCACGGCCACAACGATACTCTTCATGTGCACCTTCGCCTTCCTCGGCATGGGCAACGGCTCGCTCTTCCAGCTCGTCCCGCTCCGCTGGCCGGTAACGACGGCGGTCGCCGGCTCCATGATAGGCGAGATAGGCGCGCTCGGCGGCGGCTTCATCCCGAACGCGATGGGCATCTCCAAGCAGTACTACGGCTCCTTCTCCTACGGCTTCATAGCCTTCGGCGTCTTCTCAGCGCTGGTATTCATAGTCCTCCGGGTCGCCCAGCGCCGCTGGACCCGCACCTGGGTCGGCAAGGGCGGCAAGGCCCTTGAGAACGTCCAGGAAGTCAAGACCTACTCCTAAAGAGTGGCCTTTCTCCGCTTCCAGAGGGGGCACCGTTCTAAAGAAACAAGAACGGTGCCCCTTTTGTTCGTCCGGTGTGAGCAAAGACCAAAAAACGGGTTTGTTTCAGCCGGAACTTGCCAGTATTCAGGTATTCTGCTAAAATAACGCAGGAGGAAAAACAAATGGAGTACAAACACATCATCTGCCCGATCGACGGTTCCGAGATCTCCGACGTAGCCCTCAAGCACGCGGCTTATCTTAGCAAGGCCTCCGGGGCCCAGCTAACGGTCCTCCATGTGGTTGAAAAATGGTACAGGGCCGCCGGCATGGTAACGAACTCAGAGGAATGGTCGACTATACACGAAGACTGGCTGAGCAAAGGCAGGGAGCTCCTTGAGACCACCGCCAACAGGCTCAGGGACGAAGGCCTCCATAACATCGAGACGGTGCTCAGGGAAGGCGACGCCTCTCACGAGATAGTCGCTATCTCCGTAGAACACCGCGCCGACCTCATAGTAATGGCCACCCACAGGTACTCGCCCATGGGCAAGCTGTTCATGGGCTCGGTCATCGACAGGGTCACGAAAAAATCCCCCTGCCCTATACTCTGGGTGTTTTAAACGCTAAGGGTAGCGGATAAAAAGAATAAAAAGGCCTGGACATTATCAATGTCCAGGCCTTTTTTAATTGCGTCAGCCGCTCAACTCAAACTTTGCAAGTCCGGCAAACGGGGCCAAAGTATCTGGAGCCTCCTGAATCAACTAAAGCCTCTGGCGAGGATATGAACTCTGCCCGTCCGGCAAGGACCTAACCTATCTCCTTCACCCTCTCCTCGAACTCCTTGACCTTTGAGTCGTGATTGTCTGTCAGGGCTTCGAGCCTGTCGAAGAGCATATCGATGCGCTCCCTGGACTCGTGGTATGTCTTTGAGAGCTTCGCTATAAGGTCGGCCTCGCCCCTTTCGGAGGCGAGGAGGAGCTCCCTGCTGGAGGCCTCCGAGACGCGTTCAAGCTCCGTTATCTCAGCCTCAAGCCCGTTCATCTCCTTCTTAATGGGCCCGAGTACGCGGAACTTCTCCGACAACACTTCAGCCCGGAGCTTTTTGGCGTCCTTCCAGTTCACCTTGTCGGCCTTTTTTTTCGTTGGCCCGGCGGATTCGCCCTCCCAACCTATCTTTTCGAGGAACTCGTCGTAACTGCCGTCGAATACGGTCACCGCCCCTTTGTCGAATATGATGAGCTTGGTGGCGATGGCCTTTAAGATAAGCTCGCTGTGCGTGACGATGACTACCGCGCCGTCGAACGCGTCTATCGCCTCGACAAGGGAATCTATGGAGTCCATGTCGAGGTGGTTAGTCGGCTCGTCGAGCAAAAGTAGGTTCGCCGGACTTGCCAGGAGCTTGCCGAGAAGGACGCGCGCCCTCTCGCCGCCGGAGAGCACGCTTATCTTTTTGAGCGCCGAGTCCCCCGAAAACATCATCGCCCCGGCTATCCTTCTGGCGCCTTCGCGCCTTAGGTACGGGTCGGCGGACATGAGCTCCTCTTCTATCGTCCTTGAGAGGTCGAGCCTCGCTATGTTCGTCTGGCCGAAATAGGCTATTTTGAAGTTAGGGTGGTATTTTACCGCGCCCGCTATCGGCTCGAGGTCTCCATCGAGGAGGTTTAAAAGCGTAGTCTTGCCCTTGCCGTTCTTGCCTATTACCGCTATGCGGTCTTCCTTCCCTATCGAGAAGGAGAGCCCCTTTATAAGCGGCGCAGTGCGGTCGTACCCGAAAGAGACGCCGTCGGCCTCGATGAGCCACTTGCCCATGAACGGAGAGGAGTTGAACTCGAAGTCGAGCGTCCTGATATTGTCGAGCTTGTCTTTCTTGTCCATCTTGTCGAGCGCCTTTATCCTCGACTGGACGGCGCTCGCCTTCGTCGCCTTTGCCCTGAAGCGGTTTACGAACTTCTCTATCTCGGCCCGCTTTTTCTCGTCGCGCTCTCTCGTCTGCTCGTAGACCTCTTCTTCGAGGAGTATCTGCGCGTAGAGCTTCTCGGTGCCGCCGGAGACCCTCTTCACCTTCCCCCTGTGGATGGCCATGGTGTGCGTCGTGACGCTGTCCATGAACTCCCTGTCGTGCGTGATGAGCATCAGCTCGCCCTTCCAGGACTGGAGGAACTTTTTCAACCACCTGACGGATACGATGTCGAGGTAGTTGGTCGGCTCGTCGAGCAGAAGGAGGTTCGGCTCCGCTACGAGGGTCCTCGCGAGGTTCAGCCTGATCTGTAAGCCGCCTGAGAGGCCGGACGGGTGTATGTTGAACTGGTCTTCGGAGAAGCCGAGCCCCATGAGAATGGCTTCGGCCTTGTAGGTCTCGTCTATCCCGTCCTCGTGCCTCGGGAGCCCGAGAAGCGCCTCTTTTATTACGGTATCCTCGCTGAGCTTCAAGTGCTGGGATAGGTGGCCTATCCTGTAATTTTTCGGCGCGGTTATCGTCCCTGAGTCCGCCTCCTCCTCGCCGAGTATGAGTTTAAAGAGCGTCGTCTTCCCGGTGCCGTTCCTGCCGACGAGCCCGAGCCTTTCACCGGGTGTCAGGGAAAAACTGACATCGCGAAAGAGATAATCCATGCTGTAACCTTTGCTGAGGCTATTGAACTTAAGCATAACAGAGACTCACTATCCTTCCTGGTATAAAAAACTTATCCCTTTATTTTACAGCAGAGGGGCATGCGTTTAAAAGGTTTTTTTCAATTGATGCGGAAAATATTGGTTTAAATCCCTTGTCCCGCCTGTCTTGACGATAAAACGATGCGCGACTCCCCAAAAAAATCTCCCCTCCCTTGACGGGAGGGGAGAAAGGGAAGTGTGAACGCATTATCGAAGAATTTCCTTCAGGCGCGGTTAAAGGCGTCCTGGAGGCGCGAGACTATCGAAGCGAGTTCCGCTTCAGAATAAGGGTCTCCTGGTCCGTTACCCCAGACAGGGCCGGGCCAGGCGCGGTCGTTCTCAAAGCGGGCGATGACATGTACATGCAGTTGCGGGACGATGTTACCGAGCGCGCCGACGTTTATCTTTGCGGGGGCGAAGAGCTTTGTGAGGATAAGGGAGGCGAGAGAGACTTCTTCTATCAATAGCGCACGGTCGTCCGGCGTAAGCGCATGTATCTCCCTTACCCCCTCTATCTTCGGCACAAGGATAAGCCAGGGGAAGCCCTTGTCTTTCATGAGGAGGACGCAAGAGAGCGGGAGGACTGTGATTTCACAGGTATCGCTTTCAAGGGTGGGATGGAGGGAGAACATCAGGGCTTGACGACCTTTCCGCAAGCCCCTATCCAGGCCTCAATGCCGCCTTTCAGGTCCACCGCGTCCTTGATGCCGCGGCCTTTCAGTATATTCAGCGCCTTCATGGACCTGCTACCTGCCCTGCAATAGAGCACGAGCCTGCCCTTTGAGGGGATGTTCTCCGCGCCCTCCAATTCGCTCAAGGGTATGAGTACGCAACCGGGTATGTGGCCGGAGCTAAACTCGTCCGGGTTCCGGACATCGATGATGGAGATTGCTTCTTTACTATCCATCATGGTCTTGAGCTCCTCGGCGGTTATCCTGTTGTCGCTACCTCCGAAGAGGTTGAGTATGGAAGAGATGGGCATGGGGTTTACGCTTTCTTTTTAAGAGGTGGGCGGAGCCCACCCTACATTATTTTGCTGTATTTTTACAAACACACGGGCGCATGGCGGAGAGCGCCTAAGGGCGGCTGGGGTGAGCGAGCCGATGGTGGATAGACGCGAAGCGCTCAGGGGGCGAGCGAACGAGGAAGGGGAGGAAGGAAGCGCTCGGAGCCATCGACAAAAACGCGCGGAGCGCGCAAAAAGGCCTTTGCGCAAAGACTATCACCCCCCCCTCTTCCTCGCCTCCACGATCTTCTCTACCTCGTCTATCAGCGCCTCGACGATGTCCGCCTCCTTTACCTTCCTCATTGCCTCGCCCTTTACATAGATGAAGCCGACGCCGTCGCCCCCGGCGATGCCTACATCTGATTCCACCGCCTCGCCGGGCCCGTTCACGACGCACCCCATGATCGCGACGTTCAGAGGCTCCACAATATGGGAGAGCCTCTTTTCGACCTCTGTCGCGATTCTGATGCTGTCGAGCTTTATGCGCCCGCAGGTCGGGCACGAGATGATGTTAACGCCGCGCTTCCTCAAACCCAAAGACTTGAGTATCTCCCATCCGACCTTTACCTCATCGACCGGGTCGCCGGTAAGGGATACCCGGAGCGTATCTCCGATGCCGTCGTACAAAAGCACGCCGAGCCCGACAGACGATTTTATCGTGCCGCCGAAGGTCGTCCCTGCCTCGGTTATGCCGATGTGGAAGGGGTAGTCTACCTTTGTTGCGAGCAGCCTGTAACTTTCGACGGTCAAAGGCACGCTCGAAGCCTTGAGGGAAATTTTAATATCCCTGAAGTCCATGTCTTCGAGGATGGAGATATGGCGCATGGCGCTCTCAACAAGCGCCTCTTTTGTGGGGTGTCCGTGCCTCTCCAAAATATCTTTTTCAAGGGACCCAGCGTTGACGCCTATGCGTATCGGGACTCTCCGCTCCTTTGCGGCCTTTACGACCTCGCCGATCCTCTCTTTAGAGCCGATATTGCCGGGGTTGAGGCGGAGGCCCTGCACTCCCTCGTCAAGGGCTTTCAACGCGAGCCGCCAGTCGAAGTGTATGTCGGCGATGAGAGGTATGTTTATCTCCTTGATTATCCTCCCGAGGACCCCCGCCGCCTCCTCGTTCGGGACGGCGACGCGGACTATCTCGCACCCGACCGCCTCAAGCGCCTTTATCTGCGCGACGGTCGCCTTGACGTCCGAGGTGTCCGTATTCGTCATCGACTGGACGGTAACAGGGGCGTCCCCCCCGACGCTTACGTCGCCTATCTTTATCTCGCGGGTCTTTCTTCTCGTTGTCATGGGCAAATAACCTCAATTGGAAATGATACTATAAACACCTTTGATTTTCACCTCCATTTTATCAGGTAATTTGAACCCCCTCACCCATGCCCCCGTCCGGCAAGGACCGCTCGGCGCGGGGCCAGTGTTCTTTGGAGGCTATTAAGGTAAGAGTAAATCATAGTCACGTGCAAGGCCTTTCTTGACCATAAAGGGAAAAGGTTATATTCTATCCACATGCTAATGGAATTTCTAAACGGACTTGAGCCTTACAGCGCGTTTGCGCAACTCCGGGACCTGACATGGCCCTTCATGCTCACATACGGCCCGCCTGAGAACAGACATACGGCGATGAGCGCTGAGCCTGAGATAACGATACAGACCATCCAGGGCTCTACCGTCGCCGAGGGCGGAGACCTCGAAAAACGCGTCTTCGCGGACCCGTTCGAGGCGGTCACGGAAATAATGAAGGTCTACAAGAATCGGGAGCGCGGGCCGCTCCCTTTCAGCGCAGGCGGCGTCGGTTATTTCTCTTATGACCTTAAAGACTTGATAGAGCCCGGCAGGTTCGAAAAAAAAACCGGACTGGAATTGCCCGACGCCCTCTTCGGCTTCTACGACCCGGTCTTCATATACCGGCACAGGGACGCAACAGGCTTTCTCATCTCGTCATCTGAGGACACGACAAAGCTCGAAGAGTTCAAGTCGCGGATACTCGCCTCCCGCGGGTCGGGAAGGCCGGGAGAGTTTCAGCCCGCCTGCCACCTCTCCTCGAACATGACAAAGGGAGAGTACCTGGAGGCCGTCCTGAAGGCGCAGGAGTACATCTCAGCCGGGGACATCTATCAGATAAACCTCTCTCATCGGCTCAATATGCATTTTCACGGCGACCCGCTCGCCTACTACATGGAACTCGCCTCCCGGCACCCGGCCCCTTACAGCTATTTCCTCGACTACAAGGGCTTTCAGGTGATATGCAACTCTCCTGAGAGGCTCCTTAAGGTCAAGGAGCGGGCGATTGAGACTTCCCCCATAAAAGGGACGCGGCCGAGGGGCTTAACCCCCGAGGACGACGCGGCGTTGATGGAGGAGCTTAAGAAAAGTGTTAAGGAGAACGCCGAGCACGTGATGATAGTCGATCTCGAAAGAAGCGACCTCGGCAAGGTCTCTGAGGCCGGGTCAGTCGAGGTCGCCGCCTTCGCGGGCATAGAGACCTTCCCAGCGCTCCACCACATGGTATCGACCGTAAAGGGAACGCTGAAACATGGCGTGTCCGGCACAGACGCCCTGCGGGCCATCTTCCCGGGCGGGTCTATTACAGGCGCCCCGAAGGTTCGCGCCATGGAGCTGATAGACGAGCTCGAGCCTGATGGCCGCGGCATCTACACCGGGGGCATCGGCTGGATCGACTTCAGCGGCAACATGGACATCTCGATGGCGATAAGGACGGCCGTCTTCAAGGACGGACAGATGTACCTCCACGTAGGCGGCGGTATAGTCGCGGACTCCGTCCCTGAGGACGAATATAGAGAGACTCTGCTCAAGGCAAAGGACTTCCTCGACGCGGCCGGGATAGAGCCAGGGGAGGCTATCGATGGGAAAAACAAAACTCACGGCGTACATTAACGGGAAGTTCGTCTCCGAGGAAAAGGCCTCGGTTTCGGTATTCGACAGGGGCTTCTCTTACGGAGACGGCCTGTTTGAGACGATAAGGGCGCGCGACGGCAGGCCTCTGCTCCTTGCGGAGCATCTTCAAAGGCTCCGGGCCGGGGCGGAAGCTATCCGCCTGTCCAAAAAAACCCTGAATACGCTCCTTATTAATATAGATGAAAAACTGATAGCGAGACTCCTTAAGGCGAACGGCCTTACTGACAATGAATCGTACGTAAAGATCATCGTCACTCGCGGCGTTGACAGGGGCGGCCCCCTGCCTTCGTCCGGCCTCAACCCCACCATCATCATATTGACCAAGCCCCTTGACCCTGCCTTCCTCGAAAGGGTCCGCGGAAAGGGGCTGAAGGCCGCGCTCATAAGGGGCTTTGCCCCGGCCCTCCCTGCGATAAAATCCTTGAATTACCTCTCCAACGTCCTTGCCAGGATGGACGCTGATGACGCCGGGGCCGACGAGGGGCTCTTCACGACCCCGAAGGGGCGTGTAACAGAAGGCACATCCACGAACCTCTTTATCGTATTAAAAGGTATCCTCCGGACGCCTTTGCTCACCAAGGGGGCTCTGCTCCCGGGCACGACCCGTTCCGCGGTCATGGGAATAGCCAGAGAAAACGGCCTTACAGTCACGGAAGGCATTGTCTCCGCCGCCGGGCTCCTTGCCTGCGAGGAGGCCTTTCTGACCAATGCGGTAATCGGTGTTGCGCCGCTCGTAAGGGTCGACAAGTCATTGATAGGCTCCGGCAGGAGAGGCCCTCTGACAAAAAGGCTCCAGGGGCTTTACTTCCGGGAATATTAGGGGTCGGCTTGCTTATAGGCCTGCCCGGCTTTTGCCCCCAGACGGCCCTTTTCTTGATTTTTTCGCCTCTCTGAGCTATATTTTTTTCTAATGGATATGAAGGACGCCGAAAACCTCATTATTTGCAACCAGGCCGACTCGCTCGAACTCAAGCAGAGGAGGCTTCAGCTCGCCACCTTCACGGAGATCGGCAAGGCCCTCACCTCTTCCCTCGTCTTAAGGGATATACTCAATATCGTTATGGTGAAGATAAGCGACCTCCTGCACCCAAGGAACTGGTCGCTCCTTTTACTCGATGAGGAGACGAACGATCTCAAGTTCGAGATAGTCGTCGGAAAGGGCTCGGAGAAGATAAAGGACCAGCGGCTTAAGGTCGGCGAGGGCGTGGCTGGATGGGTCGCGCTCGAAAAAAAGCCGCTCCTCGTCCCTGACGTGGCGATGGACCCGCACTTCAGCCCAAAGATCGACAGCGTATCGAACTTCAGGACCAAATCAATCGTATGCGTGCCGCTCCTTACGCGCGGCAAATGCCTCGGCGTAATCGAGCTTATCAACAAGGACGAGGAAGGCGCCTTCTCGGAGGACGACCTGCTCGTACTGACAACACTCGCCGATTACACGGCGATAGCCATAGAGAACGCCATATTCTTCAACCGGGTCCAGGAGCTGACCATCACCGACGACCTCACGAAGCTCTACAACTCGCGCTTCCTCCACAGCAGGCTCGAATACGAGGTCGAACGCGCCAGACGCTTCAAATACGACCTCTCCATGATATTCCTCGACCTCGACTGCTTCAAGACCGTTAACGACACCCACGGCCACCTGAGAGGCTCCAAGCTCCTCAAGGAAGTGGCCCGGCTCATACTCTCGATGATCAGGAACGTGGACATGGCGTGCAGGTACGGCGGGGACGAGTTCCTCGTGCTCATGCCCGAGACCTCGAAGAAGAACGCGTCGCTGGTGGCGGAGAAACTCTGCTCGGCAATGAGGGAGACTGTCTTCCTCTGCGACGAGGGCTTGAACATAAGGCTTACCGGGAGCTTTGGCGTCGCGTCTTTCCCGGTGGACGCCGTGGACAAGGACGACCTGATACATTTGGCCGACGCGGCGATGTACAAAGTAAAGAATTCCAGCAAGGACGGGGTGGCGGAGGCATGATGAAGACCGGCATGATATCAAGGACGGCGGTAGTTTTAGCGGTAATGCTCGCGGTTGCCGGGTGTTCGTCGGCTATGACCAGAAAGACCGAGAGCGTTGAAGGCGCGCGGATCGAAAGGCAGGCCGTAATAGACGGGATAAAGCCGGGCGAGACGACAAGGCAGATGGTAATCGACGCCTTTGGCCCGCCGACAAGCGTCAATTCGGACGACGGGTCCGAAAAGATAATCTACGAGTTCAAGGAGAAGAAGGTCCCGGTCTACTTCGGGGTCGTGGAAAACGAGGCCGCGAGGACCGAGACCTCGGCCACTCTTGAAGTCATCTTCAAGGGCGATATCGTCTCGTCCTTCAGGTACAGGGCGTCGGAGAAGTAGGAGAGCTTTTGCAATCGTTAGGGTTCAGGCTTGTAACCTTAACCTTTTGATTCGTGACCCGGCATGCTTGTTGGGCTAATTGAATTATTGCACAAAGCCTTTTTGCTCGCTCCGCGCGCTTTCGCGCAGGGGCTCCTAACGCTTCCTTCCTCCCCCTCCTGCTTGCGCGCCCCTTAGGGCGCTTCACGCCTAATCCACCCCGGCGCGCTCGCATCTTCCTCCCTTATGCGTTTTCCGCCCTGCGCCCGTGAATTGGTAAGACAGGACAGAAATAAAAAACAGGGGGGGCTCATAGAGCCCCCCCTGTTTTGAAATTCTCTTCCGCGCCGCGTCTCTTACTTCTTCAATACCGCGTCCTTGCACGCCTTGGCTATCCTGAATTTTACGACCTGCTTGTCCGGTATCTGGATCGCCTCGCCGGTCCTCGGGTTCCTGCCGGTCCTCGCCGGACGGTTGACAAGGACGAGCTTGCCTATGCCCGGGATGGTGAATGAGTTAGGCGCCTCCTGGTACGCGAGGTTTGAGAGCTCGGCAAGGACGTCCTTTACGCCCTTCTTCTGAATGCCGGTCTTTTTCGAAATCGAATCCTCTATCTGTGACTTTGTCATAGCCTTGGCCATAAATACCTCCATATGGAAAAGTTAGGAATATTGTCCGTCCGCTAATTTTCTGCGCGGGGCTTTTCGCCCTTAATGAGCTCTGCAGGGCGTAGCGTCTGCTCCCTCTCCCGTGACTCAATCACGCCCCAACGGGCCTTAATGTAAAAAGGGCAAGGAGAAATGCTTCCCCTTGCCCCCGGAAGCCTGCCTGCTTAGGTCCCTGATCTGGCCTTTGTCGCGGTCTTTCTTGGCTTTTTCTCCACGGGCTCCTTCTTGGCAATCGCCTTTGGCGCCTTTTCCCTCGCGGGGGCCGTTGAGGCCGCCTTCTTCGCCGGCGCCTTGGCGCGCGGCTTTGCGGGCGCCTTCTTCGCCTTGGCCTTCTCAGCCGCCTGGGCCACGGTTGCGGCGCCTTCGACCAGCTCTATAAAGGCCATCGAGGCGTTGTCGCCGGGCCGGACGCCGAGCTTCAGTATCCTCGTGTAGCCGCCGTTCCTCTCCTTGTACTGGGGGGCGACCTCCACGAACAGCTTCGTGACCGCCTCCTTGCTCCTCATAAAGGCCATCGCCCTTCTGCGCGCGGCGAGCGTCCCGTCCTTGCCGAGGGTTATCATCCTCTCGGCGAATCTGCGGAGCACCTTCGCCTTGGGTATGGTGGTCTTGATCCTCCCGGAGATGACAAGGTCGTTCGTCATATTGGAGAGCATGCTCTTCAAGTGTCCGGGCCTGCGGTCGAATCTCTTCTCGTCTCTATTGTGTCTCATGGCTTTCCTTTTAGGCGGTTTCCTTGTGGTCCGTGTGCATAGCGTCTAAGTCTTTCCTCAATGGGAACCCATCGACCTTCATCCCGAAGTCGAGCCCCATGCTGTGGAGGAGCTCCTTTATCTCGTTCAGCGACTTTCTTCCGAAGTTCTTCGTGCGGAGCATCTCCTGCTCGGTCTTCTGTACCATCTCGCCTATGTACTTTATGTCGGCGTTCTTGAGGCAGTTCGCGGACCTGACGGAGAGCTCCAGCTCGTCCACGGTCTTGAAGAGGTTCTCGTTGAACTGGGGCTTCGCCTCCGACCTCTCGCCATGCGCTTCATCCTCGGACTCTTCGAAGGTGATGAAGACCGAGAGCTGGTCCTTCAATATCTTCGCGGCTATGGAGACAGCGCTCTGCGGGTCGATAGCGCCTGTCGTCCAGAGCTCGAGCACGAGCTTGTCGTAGTCGGTCCTCTGCCCTACCCTCGCGTGGGTCACGTTGAAGTTTACGCGCATCACGGGCTGGAATATCGAGTCGATGGGTATTACACCGATCGGCTGGTCGGGCTGTTTGTTCCTTTCGGACGGGACGTACCCCTTGCCGGGGGTGGCCATGAACTCGCATTCGAACTTCGCGTCCCTGGAGACAGTGGCTATCGGCTGATCAGGGTTAAGCACCTCGACGGTTGAATCGCAGATGATGTCGCCGGCCCTGACCACGCCTTCGTTAGAACCCTTTATGCGGAGCACCTTGGGCCCATCGCCGTGCATCTTGAGCCTCACCTGCTTCAGGTTCAGTATTATGTCGGAAACGTCCTCTTTTACGCCAGGTATCGAGGAGAACTCGTGAAGTATCCCGTCTATCTTGACGGATGTGATGGCGGCGCCCTGAAGCGAGGAGAGGAGTATCCTCCTTATGGAGTTGCCGATGGTGACTCCGAAACCCCGCTCGAGCGGCTCCGCCACGAACTTCCCGTAGGTGTTCGTGAGGGTCTCTTTCTCGACCTCGAGCTTTTTCGGTTTTATAAGGTCACGCCAGTTTTTTTGCATGGTTCCCCCGTCGTTTTATTATAAGAGAGACCCTGATTTCTATATAAACGTGCGGCTCAATCAGATGAAACGGTCTTTATTTACTTGGAGTAGAGCTCGACAATGAGCTGCTCGTGCATCGGGAGCGTGGTGTCGTCCCTTCTCGGGAGCCTTGTTACCGTCCCCTTGAGCGCGTCCTTATCCAGCGACAGCCACTCCGGTAACGGGTGCCTCTCGGCGGATTTGATGTTCGCGAGGATGCGCTCTTCCTTCTTCTTCTTTTCGGCTATCTCGACGAAGTCGTTGGTCTTCAGCCTGAAGGACGGGATGTCGACCTTCCTGCCGTTCACGCGGATGTACCCGTGAGTGACCATCATCCTCGACTCTGCCCTGCTTCCTGCGAAGCCGAGCCTGTAAACTGCGTTGTCGAGCCTTCTCTCCAGCAGGGTTACGAGGTTCTCGCCCGTTATTCCCTTTGCCCTGTCCGCGTCCCTGAAGGTGCCCTTAAACTGCGACTCAAGGAGGCCGTATACCCTCTTCACCTTCTGCTTCTCGCGTAGCTGTAAAGCGTACTCGGAGACCTTGCCCCTGCCCTGGCCGTGCTGTCCCGGGGCGTAGCTTCTCCTCTCAAAGGCGCACTTGTCTGTATAGCACCTGTCTGCCTTGAAGAAGAGCTTCATCCCCTCTCTTCTGCACATCTTGCATACTGATTCCAAATACCTGGCCAACTTCTCCTCCCATCTGTTCGGGTTAATTCGTTAATAAATACTTTATATGTCAGATCGCCGCATAAGGCCCTCGCGGACCGCGGCGAACAAGTACGGCTTAGACCCTGCGCCTCTTAGGGGGCCTGCAACCGTTGTGCGGAAGAGGCGTAACGTCCCTTATGAGGCTTATGCTGAAACCGGCGGACTGGAGCGCGCGGAGCGCGGCTTCCCTTCCGGCACCGGGTCCGTTTATGTAGACGTCAACGGATTTAACGCCGCTGTCCATCGCCTTCCTGGCGGCCGTCTCCGCCGCGACCTGCGCCGCGAAAGGGGTGCCCTTCCTTGAGCCCTTGAAGCCCTGTCCGCCTGAGGACGACCAGGCTATGACGTTGCCGGCCGGGTCGGCTATGGTTATTATCGTGTTGTTAAAGCTGGACTTTATGTGGGCGATACCCTTCGATACCGCCCTTTTTTCCTTCTTGGCCTTTGACATCAATTTCCTCCAGAATCTCTTTTCAAGCGCAAAGGGATTATTATACGACAAATTAAAACGTTATAAAAGATATTTTTTCAAGTCAATCAAGGAGGGCTAAAACCGGAAACTCTCGCCATTATGACCTTACAGAGCGGCCTCCGCCCCGGATTTGCGCGCTTAATCACGGCCACATTTCCAAGCCTTGCGGGGTATCCCGGAGAGGCTATGAACGCCCCCTCCCCCTCGGCCTTGCACCCGCCCCGCCAGTTACGTGAGCCTCTTCATCGGCCGCTTGCCGGGCCCTTTTAAAGAAAAACGGGGGGTCGACAGTTCAGACCCTCCCCCAGCGGGTTATTCGGTCTTTCTGACGGCTACGACGCCCTTCCTTGGCCCCTTCCTCGTGCGCGCGTTGGTGTGCGTCCTCTGGCCGCGCACCGGGAGGTTTTTCCTGTGACGGAGCCCCCTGTAACACCCCATGTCGATGAGCATCTTCACATGCATGGAGACCTCTTTCCTCAAATCTCCCTCGACCTTGAACTCAGTGTCGATGACCTTCCTTATCGCGGCCACCTGCGGCTCGGTCAGGTCCTGGGTTTTGACAGCCGCATCAACGCCGGCCTTTCCGAGGATCTTTGACGCGGATGAGTTCCCAAGGCCGTATATGCGCGTCAAGGCCACGTCTATCCTTTTGTTCTTTGGTAAGTCTACTCCTGCGATTCTTGCCAACGTCTTCCTCCTTGCGTTTAAGGCAAACGGCTTTAAAACTAATTAGTGGGGACTATTCTTGCCAGGGCAATTGACTCCGTAGTAGTCCATGGAGTACCGCCGCTTAAGACGCCCTTCAGGGTTATCCCTGTCTCTGCTTGTGCTTGGGGTTGGAGCAAACGACGCGGACGACCCCGGTCCTCTTTACTATCTTGCACTTGACGCATATTTTCTTTACCGAGCTTCTTACCTTCATCGTCTGCACCCGTTCTGTTTTTTTAGGCTATATCAAAAAATTACTTTTTACTTCGCCCTGTATGTTATCCTGCCCCTTGTAAGGTCATACGGCGAGAGCTCGACCGTGACCTTGTCTCCGGGGAGTATCTTTATGAAATGCATCCTCATCTTGCCTGATACGTGCGCCAGCACCTTGTGCCCGTTCTCAAGCGCGACTCTGAACATCGCGTTCGGGAGGGTCTCCAGGACCGTTCCTTCTACCTGTATCGCCTCTTCCTTGGCCATTTAAACCTTTCTGTGTTTCGTAGCCCCTGCCCTTTAAATGCGGCTCAAGACATATGGGCCGTCGGAGGTGACGGCCACGGTGTGCTCGAAGTGCGCTGAAAGGCTTCCGTCCACTGTGACCGCCGTCCAGCCGTCGTCTAACACTCTTACGGCGCTCCCGCCCATGTTGATCATGGGCTCTATCGCCAGAACCATGCCGGGTTTCAGCCTTATACCCCGCCCCGGTAGCCCGAAGTTCGGGACCTGCGGCGGCTCGTGTAGCTCTCTTCCGATGCCGTGCCCCACGAACTCCCTGACGACCGAAAAGCCGTGTGACTCGACCAGCCTTTGAACCGCCGACGATATATCGGTAAGCCTGTTGCCGGGCACCGCCTTTTCTATCGCGGCCTCGAGCGATGCCTTAGTTACTTCTATAAGCCTTGCCGCGTCGTCCGATACGCCGCCGACCGGGACCGTTATGGCCGAATCGCCGTAAAAGCCATTGTAGCGGACCCCGAAGTCTATTGATAGGATATCGCCGCTTTTAAGCGCCCTCTTCGAGGGCATCCCGTGCACGACTTCGCTGTTAATCGAGGTGCACAGGCAAAACGGATAACCCCTGTAACCCTTGAACGCCGGTTTTGCGTCCCGCTTCATTGTCTCTTCCTCGGCGATGCGTTCGAGGTCGAGCGTCGTCGCGCCCGGCTTTACGCTGTCTTTAACGATACCGAGGACCTCTGCCACTATAAGGCACGCCGCCCTCATTATCTCGATTTCATCCGGCGATTTAAGTATTGCTTCTTCCTTCAATGGCACCCACGATGTTTCCGGTTATCTGGTCGACTGTGCCTATCCCGTCCACGCGTGAGTACAGGGATTTTTTAGAGTAGTAATCGACAAGCGGCAACGTCTCCTTCTCGTACACTGCGAGCCGTGCCTCAATCGTCTCCTCCTTGTCGTCGTCGCGCTGGTATATCTCCGAGCCACACTTGTCGCAGGTCCCGATATTCATCGGGGGGCTGAATATGACGTGGTAGTTCTCGGCGCACTGCCTGCAGACCCTCCTGCCCGAGAGCCTCCTTACGAGCTCTTTCCTCTCGACCTCCATGCCGATGACGCGGTCGATCCCCTTGCCCAGGCCCTCAAGCGTAGCTTCGAGCACCTCTGCCTGGTTTATGTTCCTCGGGAAGCCGTCGAGTATGAAGCCTTTCTCGGCGTCCTCCTCGCGGATCCTGTCCGAGACCATGCCTACTACTATGCTGTCCGGGACGAGCGCGCCCTTGTCCATGAACTCCTTGGCCTTGAGGCCAAGCGGCGTCTTCGACCTGACGTTGGCGCGCAGTATGTCGCCTGTCGATATCTGGGGTATCCTGTACCTCTCAGAGAGGTTCTTACCCTGTGTGCCTTTGCCCGCGCCCGGGGCCCCGAGGAGTATAAGATTCATGTTTAGCTAAAGGCCTCTGCCCTTTATTTTTCCCTTTTTGAGAAGCCCGTCGTAGTTCCTTGCCAAAAGGTGCGATTCTATCTGCTGGGCGGTGTCCATCGCCACGCCCACGACTATGAGGAGCGCTGTGCCGCCGAAGTAGAACGGCGCGTTGAACTGCGAAATGAAAAACGACGGCAGTACGCAGACCGCCGCGAGGTAGATCGCCCCCCAGAGCGTGAGCCTGGAGAGCACGGTGTCAATGTAATCGGCTGTGTTGGCCCCAGGCCTTATGCCGGGGACGAAACCGCCGTATTTTTTCAGGTTCTCCGCCACTTCCTTGGGGTTAAACTGTATGGCCGTGTAAAAATAGGTGAAAAATATTATAAAAACTACATAGAGCACGTTATAGAGCACACCACCGGGGTTAAGGCTGTTCGATACCATCTTCATGAACGGGACGTCTATGAAGTTCGCGACGGTAGCCGGGAATACTATTATTGACGACGCGAATATGGGCGGGATTACGCCCGCCGAGTTTACTTTAAGAGGCAGATACTGAGTGCCGCCTCCCATGACCTTCCTGCCGACGACCCTCTTCGGGTACTGTATCGGTATCTTCCTCTGCCCCATCTCCATGAAGACGATGAAGCCCACGACCGCTATCATCAGGGCTATGAGAAAGAGGATGAAGAGAAAGCTCATCTCTCCGGCCCTCACGAGCTGTATCGTGCTATACAGCGCCGACGGCATGTTCGCGACGATGCCGACGAATATTATAAGGGAAATGCCGTTTCCTATGCCGCGCTCGGTTATCTGCTCGCCGAGCCACATGAGGAACGACGTCCCCGATGTGAGCGTTATGACGGTCATTAACCTGAAACCCCACCCTGGGGTCAATACTATCGCCTCGCCGGCCGGGCCGGTCATGGACTCAAGCCCGATGGCTATCATCATCGACTGGATGACGCTTAATACAATCGTAAGATACCGCGTGTACTGCGTTATCTTGTTTCTGCCGGACTCGCCCTCCTTCTGGAGCTTCTCAAGCTGAGGCACCACCGACGCGAGGAGCTGGAGGATGATGGATGCGCTTATATACGGCATGATGCCGAGCGAAAATATAGAGAAGCGCTCGAGGGCGCCACCGGTGAACATGGTGGCGAAGTCCAGGAGCGTGCCGCTCGCCGCCTTGAAGAACCCCGCGAGCGCTACCGAGTCGATCCCCGGGGTGGGTATGAACACCCCGACCCTGAATATGGCGAGCATGACTAGGGTAATGAGTATTCTACGGTTTAACTCCGGGACCTTGCTTATGTTCGGTGTCAAAGCCGCCAATCTATACTACCTCCGCGGCGCCGCCCGCGGCCTTTATCTTGTCGATAGCGGCCTTGCTGAAAAGGTTGGCCTTCACGGTTATGGCTGTCTTCACGTCCCCGTTGCCAAGCACCTTCACAGGGCCTTTCCTGCCCTTTATAAGGCCCTTTTCCGCGAGTGCCGCGGGGTCAACTACTTCGCCCGCCTTGAAGGCCTCGGCGATGTCCCCTACGTTCACGATGCGGGCCCTTACCTTAAACTCGTTGGTGAAGCCCCTCTTCGGGAGCTTCCTCTGGAGCGGCATCTGTCCGCCCTCGAAGCCCGGCTTTATGTTCCCGCCGCTCCTTGCGGTCTGTCCCTTGCCGCCCCTGCCGGAGGTCTTGCCCAGGCCTGAGCCTTCGCCCCTGCCCCTCCTGGTCTTCTTCTGGTTGGCCCCCTTCGGCGCCTTTAGCCTATTTAACATGGTATCGTCTACCTCGGTCCTTTTTAACTTTTCTTGGCAGGCCGCTCTACATGCCGCCCTGCTTCGTCTCTTATGCCCAAAGACCCGGCGCGAGAATCTTTGCGCCTCTTTACCCGCTTGTCTATCACATCGCTCATCGGCGGACGCGCCCGACGCCCGCTCGGAGGCCCGTCTATGCTACTTGAGTTCCTCGACCTGGACGAGGTGGGAGACCTTTCCGATCATCCCGCGCGCGGCCGGGGTGTCGGTAAGCGTCCTTGTGCTGTCTATCTTATTCAGCCCAATGCCCTTGAGTATCACGCGGAGCCTCTGGGTCGCGGGCCTTTTTCTGAGAGTAACCTTTACCTTGCCGGCCATTATCTTACCTCGTGTACTTGCTTACCCCTGAGTTCAGCAACACTTTCAGGGCTCTTCAGTTGTTTTAAAGCCTCTAATGTGGCCTTGACGACGTTGTGCGGGTTAGAAGTGCCGAGCGACTTCGTAAGCACGTTGGATACGCCCGCCGCTTCTACGACCGCCCTTACGGCTCCTCCGGCGATGATGCCGGTACCGGGCGCGGCGGGCCGTAAAAACACCCTGCCTGCGCCGAAGGCCCCGGTTACCTCGTAGGGGATCGTCCCGTTGGCAACAGGGACGCGCAAAAGGGTCTTCTTTGCCTGCTCTATCGCCTTCCTTATAGCCTCGGGCACTTCGTTGGCCTTTCCGAGGCCCGCTCCGACGTGGCCTTTTCCGTCGCCGACCACGACTATGGCGTTGAAGCTGAACCTCTTGCCGCCCTTGACGACCTTGGCGACTCGGTTCAGGTATACGAGCTTGTCTTTCAGTTCCAGGGCGCTAGCGTCGATCTTGTCCAAAAGAAAAACCTCCTTATTATTGCAACAGCTTGGGCCTTATATGCCTCGTCCCTAAGAGGCCTTTGATATCAAATTAGAACTTGAGCCCGGCCTCTCTTGCGCCATCGGCGAGGGCCTGTATCCTGCCGTGGTATATGTATCCGCTCCTGTCGAAAACGACCATCTCAACGCCCTTTTCCTTCGCGAGCCTGCCGATGATCTCTCCAACCTTCTTTGCCGCCTCGGCCTTCTTTGCGTTATCGGCTATCCCGTCGACCCGGGTGGATGCCGCTACGATGGTCCTGCCCGCGGCGTCGTCTATGACCTGCGCGTAGATGTGCCTGTTCGACCTGTAAACGTTAAGCCTCGGCCTCTCCGCGGTGCCCAGCACCTTCTTCCTTACGCGGGCCTTTCTGCTCAGCCAGCCGCTCTTCTGTGTTTTCTTCGCGTTCATCTCTTATTTACCTCCGGCGGCTTTACCGGCCTTACCGGCCTTTCTCCTGATTACCTCATCAGAGTACTTTATGCCCTTGCCCTTGTACGGCTCTGGCGGCCTCAAGGCCCTTATGTCGGCGGCGACCTGGCCGACCACCTGCTTATCCGGCCCTTTCAAAGTTATCGCTGTCTGCTTTTCGACTGTCGCGGTAACGTTTTTCGGGAGCTCGTACCTTACCGGGTGCGAGTAACCGAGCGCGAGGTTCACGACGTTGCCCTGCACGTCGGCCTTGTATCCCACGCCGACTATGTCGAGCTTCTTCGTAAAGCCCTCGGATACGCCTTTTACCATGTTTGCTATGAGGGTGCGCGTGAGCCCGTGGAGCGAGCGTCCCTCCCTCGTCTCGGCGTCCCTCGTAACGATTATCTCAGTCCCCTTGACTTCGACCGATATACCTGGCCTTACGCTTAAGTCGAGGGAGCCTGCCGGGCCGTTCGTCTTTACGACGCCTGAATCGATCGCCACCTTCACATTCGACGGTACAGTTATCGGAAGTTTGCCTATTCTGGACATTTTAAAAACCCTTCTTGTGTTTTCTGGCCTGGATTATTCCGATTCTCAAAACGCCGCGCCAAAAGGCGCGGAGCGGTTAATATACGGTGCAGACTACCTCTCCGCCTACCCCGAGCTCTCTGGCCTTCCTGTCGGTCATGAGCCCCCTGGAGGTGGAGATTATCGCGATCCCGAGCCCGTTCAATACCTTAGGGACATCTTCCTTGCCGACGTATTTGCGTAACCCCGGCTTGCTGACCCTCTTTATCGCCGATATGGAGTTCTTCTTCGCAGGAGTGTACTTTAAGGATATCTTCAGAACCATGCGCCCGTCGCTCTTGACCGTGCCGCAGTCCCTTATATAGCCCTCTTCCTTGAGGATCCTGGCTATGGCGAGCTTTACGTTCGAGAGCTGCATGGTGAAGTCGCTCTGTCTCGCCTGTATCGCGTTTCTTATCCTTGTGAGCATATCCGCAATGGGATCGGTCATCGACATCTCTTAATTCTCCGTTCTGATTGTTCTTGGAGGCCCGTTAAAGGCCGATTGTTCAATTCATTCCATTCGAAAAAATTAAATCAACGCCGCTTCCCCATACGCCCGTAAAGGTAACCATCACCCCTGCACCCTGTTTCTACGCGGCCCGCCCTATTTTCACTCGCCGGGAGGCTCCGCGGGAGCCGGGTTACCAGCTTGACTTGGTGACGCCGGGGAGCTCGCCCTTAAGCGCCATCTTGCGGAAGCAGAGCCTGCACATATCGAACTTCCTGTAATATGCGCGCGACCTGCCGCAGATGGGGCAACGGTTGTACTCCCTCACCTTGAACTTCTGCTTCCTTTTAGCCTTCGCTATGAGCGACTTTTTAGCCAAGCTTTCCTCCGAATGCGTTAGAGCGCGTGTTTATTTGTATAGTATATCTGCGTTGCAACCGGCCGCGGTGCTCTGCGCCTACGAGCGGAACTTCAGGCCCAGACTCTTAAGGAGGGCCTTGGCCTCCTCGTCATTGCCGGCGGTCGTATTTATCGTGATGTTCATGCCCCTGATCTTGTCGATCTTGTCGTACTCGATCTCGGGGAATATTATCTGCTCTTTGATGCCTATGGTGTAGTTGCCCCTGCCGTCGAAAGACTTATCCGGCATCCCCTTGAAGTCGCGTATCCGGGGGATGCTGAAGTTCACCAGTCTGTCGAAGAACTCGTACATCTTCTGGCCGCGGAGCGTTACCATGCACCCGATCGGCATCCCGGCGCGGAGCTTGAAGGTCGCTATCGACTTCTTCGCCTTGGTCACGACCGGCTTCTGGCCGGCTATCATGGTCATGTCGCGCACAGCCGCGTCCATGATCTTTATGTCCTTTACGGCCTCGCCTACCCCGATGTTGAGTACTATCTTCTCGAGCTTCGGGACCTGCATGACGTTTGAGTATTTGAATTCCTTCATGAGCGAAGGAACTATCTCTTTCTGGTATTTGTCGATAAGCCTTGCAGTCATTTGTCGAGCACCTCGCCGCACTTTTTACAGACCCTGACCCTCTTGTCGCCGTCCGCCTTTACGCCGGTCCTTACCGGCCCCTTGCACTTGGCGCAAAGAAGCATGACGTTTGAGATCGCTATCGGGCCCTCTTTTTCGATTATCCCGCCCTGCTTGTACTTGGCCGTGGGCTTCTGGTGGCGCTTCACCATGTTGACCTTCTCTACAAAGACCTTGCCCTTGTCGGGCTGGACCCTCATTACCTTACCGGTCTTGCCTTTTTCCTTCCCGGCTATGACCATTATCTGGTCTTCTTTTCTTATCCTGAGTGACATTTGTCCAAACCCTTTTCGTTTAATGGACTCGTTGCACTAAGCCCTTTGGTCCGCCTGCGTTCCTTCTTGTCAGCCTTCAAACCGGCCAGGCCCTGAGATTCCGGCGCCGGCCGCCGTCCGCCGCTTCCGGCCTTAGAGGACCTCTGGGGCGAGAGAGACTATCTTCATGAACTTCCTGGCCCGGAGCTCCCTTGCCACTGGTCCGAATATCCTTGTGCCGACGGGCTCGTTGTCCTTGTTGATGATGACGACCGAGTTCTCGTCGAACTTTATGTAGGAGCCGTCAGCGCGCCGCACTTCCTTCACGGTCCTTACGATCACCGCGCGCACGACCTCGCCCTTCTTGACCTTGCCGTCAAAAACAGCCTCTTTCACGTTGACGACAATGATGTCGCCTACCTCGGCGATGAGCTTGTTTGAGGCGCCTATGACCTTTATACACGAGACCCTCTTGGCGCCCGAGTTGTCCGCGACTCCGAGTATCGAACGGATCTGTATCATTTCGCCTTCTCCAGTATTTCCTTAACGCTCCACCTCTTGGTCTTGCTGATGGGCCGCGTCTCTACAATAAGGACCTTGTCGCCGGCCACGCATTCGTTCTTCTCGTCGTGGGCCTTGTACTTTACGCGCCTCTTGACGTACTTGCCGTAGAAGGGGTGCTTGGAGAGCCTCTCTATGGAGACTACTATGGTCTGGTTCATCTTGCCGCCGGAGAGGACGCTTCCGATGAGGGTCTTTCTCTCTGTTCTCGCTTCCGTCATTTACTTGGACCTCCCCTTCTCGGCTATGACTGTCTTCACCCTTGCTATCTCCCTCTTTATAATGCGGAGCTTCAACGGGTTTTCAAGCTGGTTGGTGGCGTGTCGCATCTTCAGGTTGAAGAGCTCCTTGGAAAGCTCCGCCTCCTTCGCCGTCATCTCCTCGGGGGTCAAATCTCTTATCTCAGCCGGTTTCATATTACATCCCTTTTGATGAACTTGGTCGGAATCGAAATCTTGTGGGCGGCGAGCCTGAACGCCTCTCTCGCGATGGCCTCGGTCACGCCCTCCATCTCATAGAGGATCCTGCCGGGCTTTATGACCACTACCCAGTCCTCCGGGCCGCCTTTGCCGCTTCCCATCCTGGTCTCGGCTGGCTTCTTGGTGACCGGCTTGTCCGGGAACACCCTTATCCATATCCTGCCGCCCCTCTTGATGTAGCGGGTCATGGCAATGCGCGCGGCCTCTATCTGCCTCGTCGAGAGCCAGCCGCACTCGATTGCCTGCAGGCCGTAGTTTCCAAAGTCAAGAGTGGCTCCCCTTGTGGCGAGGCCTCTTCTCTTGCCCCTCTGGTGTTTCCTGAATTTTACCTTCTTTGGCATCAACATGGCAATATCACCTTACTGGGCCGCTGTCTCGCCGGTCTGTGCCCTGACCGCGACGACGTCGCCCTTATATATTAATACTTTTACGCCTATTATCCCGAATGTCGTCAACGCCTCGGCCTGGCCGTAGTCTATGTCCGCCTTCAACGTATGGAGCGGTACCCTGCCTTCCCTGTACCACTCGGTCCTGGCTATCTCGGCGCCGCCGAGCCTTCCGGCACAGGTGATCTTAATCCCCTTGCCGCCCATCCGTAGGGTCGAGGTTACGGCCTTCTTCATCGCCCTCCTGAAGGATACCCTTCTTTCGAGCTGGAGCGCGACGTTTTCCGCGACGAGCTGGGCGTCCGTATCCGGCTTTCTGACCTCCACGATCTCAAGCGCCACTTCCCGGCCCGTGAGCTTGGCGAGCTGTTTTTTCATTACGTCGATCTCGGCGCCCCTCTTGCCTATGACGATCCCGGGCCTCGCGGTCCTGATGATGACCTTTACGGCGTTGGCGGTCCTCTCTATCTCTATTGAGGATATGCCGGCGTGGAAGAGCTTCTTTTTGATGAACTTCCTTAACTTCAGGTCCTCGTGGACGAAGGCGGCGTAGTTCTTCTCGCTGTACCACCGGGAGTTCCAGCCCTTTGATATGCCGAGCCTAAAGCCTATTGGATGAACCTTCTGACCCAAAAAACTACCTCCGTTATCTCTACAGGTTTAAATTTTAAGAATGTCCTTTATATCAAGCCGCGGTTATTTTTCGCCGACGACTATCGTCACGTGGCTCGACCTTTTCCTGATGAGCGCGCCCCGGCCCATCGCCTTGGAGTGCGTCCTCTTTATCGTCGGGCCCGGGTCTACGAAGGCCCTCGTCACGAAGAGCTTGTCCACGTTCAGGTTCTTCGTGTTCTCGGCGTTGGCCGCCGCGCTCTTTACGAGCTTCGATATCTCGCGGCTGACGGCCTTGGCGTTGAATTTAAGGATTGTGATGGCCTCATCGACCTTCTTTCCCCTTATGAGGTCAACGACCAGGCGCGTCTTCTGCGGCGAGGTTCTCAGGTATTTTAATATTGCCTTGGCTTCCATTTTAAGCGTTGCTCCTTATTGGCGCTTGCCGCCCGCATTCCATCGGCGGCTCGTGTATCAATGCTCGAATCCGTATTTGACCTTCAAACATTCCAGCAGAGGGGGAGGCTCACTTCATCCGCGCCCCGCGCCCTGCCGTCATAAAACCGCAACCCCGTTCCTACCGGGAACGGCGTCCTTCCGGACTATCCCTTTGCCCCCGGCACCTTCGCCTTTTTTATGCCGGCGTGGCTGTGGAAGGTGCGTGTCGGCGAGAACTCGCCGAGCTTGTGCCCGACCATGTTCTCGGTGATGAAGACCGGGATGAACTTCTTGCCGTTATGCACAGCGATCGTGAATCCGACCATCTCAGGGGCTATCATCGACCTCCTGGACCAGGTCTTTACTACTTTCTTCGACCTCGCTTCGGTCGAGTCTTTTATCTTGTCGAGCAGGTGTCCGTCTATAAACGGCCCTTTCTTTAAGGAGCGCACTCTTACTTCCTCCTGGTTATTATGTACTTGTCGCTCGTCTTGTGTTTCCTTGTCTTATATCCCTTTGTCGGCACGCCCCACGGGTTCGTCGGGTGGTTGCCGCCCTTGCTCTTTCCTTCGCCGCCGCCGTGCGGATGGTCAACCGGGTTCATGGCGACACCCCTGACCTTCGGGTTCCTGCCGAGCCAGCGTGACCTTCCGGCCTTGCCGATCGTCACGTTCTCGTGGTCGAGGTTGCCGACCTGGCCGATCGTAGCGTAGCAGTCCTGGAGTATGTACCTGACCTCGTTGGAGGGGAGCTTAAGCGTCGCGTGGCCGCCCTCTTTCGCCATTAACTGCGCATACGCGCCGGCGCTCCTGGCGAGCTGTCCGCCCTTGCCCCTCTTCATCTCGATATTATGTACGAACGTGCCTACCGGGATGGATTTAAGCGGGAGCGCGTTGCCGGGCTTTATGTCGGCGTTGGCGCCAGCGACTACGGTATCCCCCACCTTAAGGGTAACGGGTGCGATTATGTACCTTTTCTCGCCGTCCGCGTAAGCGAGGAGCGCTATGTTACAGGTCCTGTTCGGGTCGTACTCTATCGCCTCGACCTTTGCCGGGATGTCGATCTTGTCGCGCCTGAAGTCGATGATCCTGTAGAGCCTCTTGTGCCCGCCGCCTATCCAGCGTACCGTGACCCTGCCGAAGTTATTCCTTCCGCCGGTCCTCTTGTGAGGCAGGGTGAGCGCCCTTTCGGGGCGCTTCTTGTCGATACCCTCGAAGACCAGAGTAGTCTTTTCCCTCATGGAGGGCGATGTAGGTTTATACTTTTTAACTGGCATGGCTCTTATCTTTCCTGTTTAGTGATCGTCCCTGTTTTTTATCTAAAGGCCGGCCCGAAGGCCGCCGCGGGCACTATACGCCCTCGAATATCTCTATCTTGTCGCCTTCTCTGAGCGAGATGTACGCCTTCTTCCTCGTCGGCTTCTGCCCTGCGTGCTTGCCCATCCTCTTCATCTTGCCAGGGACCCTGTTGGTGTTGACGTCGAGGACCTTTACGTTGAATATTTTCTCGACCGCTGACTTGATGTCGTTCTTATTGGCGTCCACGTCCACCCAGAAGACGACCTTGCCTTCGGCGGTTTTTGCGGTGGACTTTTCGGTTATTACCGGCGACTTTATTATCGAATAGGAGTTCTTCACTGTACAAAAGCCTCCACTTTTTCAAGCGCGCCTCTGGTGATCACGAGGTTTTCGTAGTTCAGTATGTCGTATACGTTTATGCCGCCCGCGCTAATGAGTTTATAGTCCTTGAGGTTCCTGATAGCGAGTTCGAGGTTCCTGTTCCTGCCGTCGATGACTATGAGCGCACTCGTAAGCTTTGCGGCCCTCAACACTTCGAGAGCGAGCTTTGACTTCGGGGCGTCAATATCGAGTGCCTCGTACACCTTGAGCCTGCCGTCCTGAATCTTCAGCCTCAGGGCGGACTTGAGCGCCTCTTTCATGACCTTCTTCGGGAGCTTGTAGGAGTAATCCCTGGGGTGCGGCCCGAAGACCGTTCCGCCGTGCCTCCAGACAGGCGACCTCGTGGAGCCGGACCGCGCGCGGCCGGTGCCCTTCTGCTTCCAGGGCTTTATGCCGCCGCCGGAGACTTCGCCCTTGGTCTTCGTGGACGCTGTTCCGGCCCTGCGGTTGGCCATCTGCATCTTAACGACCTCGTAAAAGAGGTGCTCCTTTACCTCGCCGCCAGATAGCTCGTCGTTCAGGTTTATATCAGAAACCTTGCTGCCGTTCTTGTTTAAGACCTCTATTATCATCTTCCGGTTCCTTGGATTTTCAGTAAACTAGTAATATATACAATCCCGGCGTAATTAACAAGGGATATCTACTTCTTTCTCGCCTTTTTTATCACGACCAGCCCGTTTATCGCCCCTGGCACGGCACCGCTCACCAGGAGGACGTTCTCCTCCGCGCGCACGCCTACGACCTTGAGGTTCTGCACGGTGATCTTGGCCGCGCCCATGTGCCCGGCCATCCTCATGCCCTTGTAGACCCTCGAGGGGTCAGAGCTCGACCCGATGGACCCCGGGGCCCTGTTGTGCATGGAGCCGTGGGACTCGCCGCCGCCGCTGAAGTGGTGCCTCCTCATCGAGCCCATGAAACCTTTGCCCTTTGAGGTGCCGGATACGTCGATGAAGTCGCCGATCTTGAAGACGTCGCCGCAGTTCAAGGCCTGCCCCGGCTTGTAGTCGTCGAGCTTGTCGCCCTTCAATTCCATGAGCTTGTAGAGGCATGGCGTTCCCGCCTTCTTGAAGTGCCCCTTCATGGCCTTATTGACCCGTGACTCTTTCTTCTCGAGAATGCCGATCTGGAGCGCCTCATAGCCGTCGGCCGCCTTCGTCTTCCTCTGGACGACGAAGTTGCCGGCCTGTATGACGGTTACGGGGACCATCGCCCCGGTCTCCGAGTAGATGTGTGTCATCCCTAATTTTTTTCCAAGCACGCCTTCTATCATAATCCCAACCTTTTGAGCGCCGCCTCTAAAACACGCGGACGCCGCTATTTTAGCTTAGAGTTTACGCGGCCCTCAGTCGAGCTTTATCTCGACGTCCACGCCAGCAGGCAGATCCAGCTTCATCAGCGCGTCGACCGTGCCCTGCGACGGCTCCATTATGTCCATGAGCCTCTTGTGGGTCCTGATCTCGAACTGCTCACGGCTCTTCTTGTCCACGTGCGGGGAACGCAACACGCAGAACTTGTTTATCCTCGTGGGCAGCGGGATCGGCCCCTTTATCCGGGCGCCTGTCCTCTTGGCCGTGTCGACTATCTCCTTTACGGATTTGTCGAGTAGCCTGTGGTCGAAAGCCTTAAGCCTTATCCTGATCTTCTGATTGTCCACCCTATGACTCCTCGGATCTTTTAGCGACTGTTCTTTAATATCAAACCCTGAAAAGCCCGTGCCACATCCGGCCCGTAGCCGTTACGCTATTATCTTGGTGACCACACCCGCGCCGACGGTCCTGCCGCCCTCGCGTATGGCGAACCGGAGGCCCTCTTCCATCGCGATCGGCGTGATGAGATCGACTTCCAGGTTCACGTTGTCTCCGGGCATTACCATCTCAACGCCTTCCGGCAGCTTCGAGACCCCGGTCACGTCCGTCGTCCTGAAGTAGAACTGCGGGCGGTATCCGTTAAAGAACGGCGTGTGCCTGCCGCCCTCTTCCTTCGTCAGTATATAAACCTCGCAACTGAACTTCGTGTGCGGGGTGATCGTCCCGGGCTTCGCGAGCACCTGCCCTCTCTCGACGTCTTCCTTCTTCGTGCCGCGCAGCAGCGCCCCGATGTTGTCTCCGGCGCGCCCTTCGTCAAGGAGCTTCCTGAACATCTCGACCCCGGTCACAACCGTCTTGACCGTGTCGCGCAGGCCCACTATCTCTATTTCCTCTCCGACCTTTACCGTGCCCCTCTCCACCCTGCCGGTCACGACCGTCCCGCGCCCGGATATCGAGAATACGTCTTCAACCGGCATAAGGAACGGCTTGTCTATGTCCCTCTTCGGCTCGGGTATGTAGGAGTCAAGCTTGTCCATGAGCTCCAATATCGGGCCGCAGGCAGGGCATTCCTTCTTGCCGCATCCGCACTCAAGCGCCTTAAGCGCCGACCCCTTGATAACCGGGATGTCGTCCCCGGGAAACTTGTACTGGTTTAAAAGCTCCCTCACCTCAAGCTCCACGAGCTCGAGCAGCTCCTTGTCGTCGACCATGTCCACCTTGTTGAGGAAGACGACGATGTACGGCACGCCCACCTGGCGGGCCAGCAGTATGTGCTCCCTCGTCTGCGGCATCGGGCCGTCGGCCGCCGAACACACGAGTATCGCGCCGTCCATCTGCGCCGCTCCCGTGATCATGTTCTTTACGTAGTCGGCGTGTCCAGGGCAGTCTATATGCGCGTAGTGGCGCTTGTCGGTCTGGTACTCAACGTGCGAAATCGAAATCGTAAGGCCCCTCTCCCTCTCCTCAGGCGCCTTATCGATGTTTTCGTATGCAAGAAAATCCGCGAATCCCCTGGCGCTCAATACCCTGGTTATCGCCGCGGTCAGCGAGGTCTTGCCGTGGTCCACGTGTCCTATGGTCCCCACGTTTACGTGCGGCTTCACCCTCTCAAATTTAGCCTTGCTCAT